>Ga0208127_1000088_pt1 | contig 44372 bp, 46 predicted proteins | sample ETNtaG_6_FD_185751 | JGI IMG/M metagenome (GOLD analysis project Ga0208127, IMG submission 185751) | Marine microbial and viral communities from oxygen minimum zone, Eastern Pacific Ocean - ETNP201306SV45 (SPAdes) (version 2) | ecosystem: Environmental > Aquatic > Marine > Oceanic ... | reverse complement strand
TGTGTGTGGTTTGTCCGTAGAGAGATGCCTGAAAGCTATTTACGCCTGCGATTTTTATTTTCAAGGATAATGCAAGACCCTTTGCAGCCGCCAGTCCTATTCGAATTCCAGTGAAGTTTCCTGGACCAATCCCAACAAGTATTAAATCAATTTGTGACTTTTCTATATTTGCTGCCTTGAAGGTCTCTTCGATAACCTCAAATAGTTTTTCAGCTTGCCCTTTTTTCATTTCTCGCACAGTTGAAAAAATTTCGCCATTGAGAAAAATTGCGGCCGCGCAATGGGCGGCCGACGTGTCAATTGCAAGTAAACAGTTGGATCTATAACCCAACCGGTCTAACCTCAGTGACCTCTGGGATATAGTGCCTTAAAAGATTCTCGATCCCCATCTTAAGGGTCATTGTTGAAGAAGGACAACCTGCGCAAGCCCCTTGCATTTGCAGATATACAACTCCACGCTCGAACCCGTGAAAGGTAATATCTCCTCCATCTTGGGCAACTGCTGGACGCACCCGACTATCCAATAGTTCCTTTATTTGACCAACTATTTCAGTGTCTTCTCCCGAGTGTTCAGCATGTACATTTCCAGATTGTTCCCCATCAATAATTGGTGCACCAGATTGGAAATGGTCCATTATTGCACCAAGGATACTTGGTTTAACGTGTTCCCAGTCAGTGCTTTCTTGCTTAGTTACTGTCACAAAGTCATTTCCTAAAAACACGCCTGTCACTCCATCTAGAGTAAATAAGCGTTTCGCTAGTGGAGATGACTTGGCGCTGTCCACATTTGGAAAGTCAGCCGTACCTTGTTCCATAACCGTTTGGCCGGGGAGAAACTTCAACGTGGCTGGGTTCGGTGTTGATTCCGTCTGGATAAACATTACGATATTCCTTTGTACTGGTTTTTATATGCCAATTAGTCAGCGAAATGTCAAGTATTTAGAATGATTCTAAATTAGGTAATCGCCTCGAGTCTTTCTTTAGACAGATCCCCCGGGACAACGGTGATAGGGATTGGTAAAGACCCTGCGTTTTTGCTTAATTGAGTGACTATCGGTCCGGGCCCTTTTTTATCAGTACTGGCGCCGAGTACCAGAATACCTATTTCAGGGTCTTCGGATATTTGTGCTAAAATTTCGGGGACAACCTCGCCCTCTCTTATCACTAAACTTGGGTTTACTCCCTGTCTATCTCTCATCCATTTGGCAAATACTTCAAAATGAACTTCTATTCTTTCTTTGGCTTCTGCGCGCATTAAATCACCGACCCCAATCCAGTGATTAAATTCTTCCGGCGGAATTATAGAAAGTACTTCCACGCCCCCTCCGGTTTTCGCAGCGCGCATTGCTGCAAATCGCATTGCGTTGAGGCATTCTTTGCTGTCATCTAGAACTACTAAAAATTTGCGCATCTAGTCCTCCATTGCTTTAGCATGCACTATGAAACTTGCGTTTGCAATCATTCGCGTAGAGAACCATCCGAGTAAGCTAAGAAACTTCTTTTTGAAGACTTACTTCGGTTTGAGCATACCGACTATATCGTAAGTTTTTTCCAAAATCGGACCTGCGATTTCACGAGCTCTTTTAGCGCCTGACGCGAGTATAGAGTCTATTTCATCTGCATTTTGCATTAGTCTATTCATTTCCTGTGAAATTGGAGACAAAATTTCTACTGCGCACTCTGCTAAAATTGGTTTAAACTCAGAAAATTGTTTGCCACCAACTTCCTGTAGTGTTCTATCCATCGATTGTTCGCTAAGTGCCGAGTAGATTGTTACTAGGTTCTCTGCTTCAGGTCTATCTTTCAAACCATTTATTTCTGAAGGTAACGCTTCTGCATCTGTCTTAGCTTTTTTGAATTTAAGAAATATTGTATCCGCATCATCACCCATATTAATTCTACTCAAATCGGATGGATCTGATTTTGACATTTTTTTTGTTCCATCTCGCAAGCTCATTACTCTTGAAGCAGTTCCTCCAATGACAGGTTCAGTCACAGGGAAAAAATCGATATCATAATCATGGTTAAATTTAATCGCTATATCTCTAGTCAATTCAAGATGTTGTTTTTGATCGTCTCCTACTGGAACATGCGTCGCATGGTACAGCAAAATGTCTGCAGCCATCAGCGCAGGATATGCAAATAAACCAAGGGCAGCATTTTGAGCATTTTTCCCCGCCTTATCTTTAAATTGCGTCATTCGCTGCATCCAACCCATCCTGGCCACGCAATTAAAAACCCAAGCTAATTGGGCATGCTCGGCTACGGCTGATTGATTGAAAAGTATAGACGAATTAGGATCTATGCCTGCGGCTATAAAAAAAGCTGCAATTTGTCTAGTATTTTGCTTTAATTCTGTGGGGTTTTGCCATGCTGTTATCGCATGTTGATCGACAACACAGTATATAGTTTCGTACTCTTTACTCTGCATTTCCACAAAGCGTTTAACTGCACCAAGATAGTTTCCTAATGTGAGACCTCCCGTAGGCTGAACACCTGAAAACACTCGTTTTTCAAAAGTTTTTAACGACGACTTTTTATCTTGGTCTTTCATAAGCAATGCCCCTGACAAATTATCATAAAGATGCAGTAATCCTGTAGTTGCTACACGTCAAGAAGCCTTCTAAATGGCCGCCCCAATTCACTTGCCTAATTTAAGGCCTTTTCTGAATTTTTTGGAAAAGCCTTAAGTATATAAACGATGCCTAGGTATATTATCGAACCTGCAAGAACTAGTGCAATTGCAAAAAATACCCTTTCAGCTGGTGTCTGCATCACAGTATATAAGTTTTGACTGATAGCCCATAGAATTATACCCATCACCAAGCTTGCAAAAAAAGTACGCTTAATACGGTTGGTGGAAGTTTTCAACGCACTTGCTGCCCGTCCAAATTTTTTAGCGCTGATCCACAATAGAATAGAGGTAACCCAAGCTGATGCACTCGCAGCTACTGCAACTGCTATCCAACCCATTACTTTAAGAAGCGCAATTGCAAGAATTGCATTTAATAACATTGAAATGACCGCAAACCGCAGCGGAGTTTTTGTGTCTTCTCGGGCAAAGTATAATGGTTGCAAAAGTTTCTGTATCATAAAAGCCGGAAGTCCAAGACCGTAAATGGCAGTGGCGAATGATATAGCAAGTGCATCCTGCCTTGATGTTTCTCCATGTTCAAAAAGAGCTGAAACAAGAGGCAAGGGGATTAAACATAAAGCAAAGCTGGAGGGTAGGGCCACAAACCAGACCATTTCAGCACTTTGGGAATATGTGCTTTGTGCTTGATTACTATCGCCTGTTTTGAAATGACGAGAGAGCTTTGGCAATAGTACTGTTCCAACTGCTATTCCGGCTATTCCAAGAGGCAGTTGATACAACCTATCCGCAAAGTATAAAAAACTTATTGCACCGGTTTCTTGACTAGCAACGAGCTGTCCAACCAACAAATTGATCTGGAGCACGCCACCAGCTAATGCAGCAGGGATCGCTAGTTTTACAAGGTTGCCCATGTCTTTGTTCCATTTAGGAACGGAGAAGGTAATTTTAATTCCTGTTTTGTATGTGGCTAGCCAAAGCAAACTTAATTGAATTATGCCAGCAACAGGTATGGACCACACCAACCAAACCATTATGTTATGTTCGGTTGCCCATGCGATGAGAAGGGCAACTATTATAATTATATTTAAAATGACTGGTGCAGCAGCTGCTATAGCAAAGCGTCCAGTTGTATTCAAAATTCCGGAAAATAAAGCTGCTAAGGAGATTAACAGTATATAGGGAAACATAATTCTTCCAAAATCGACTGTTAAATCGAACCTTTGATCAGAGGCAAAGCCGGCTGCTGTTAAAAATACCAGAACTGGCATAAAAACCATGGCAATTGATGTAAATATTAAAAGTAAAGTTAGTAAGTTTGCAAAAACATTGTTAGCAAACTCCTTTGGTTCCATGTTACTTTCGTAACGCTTTGCAAATAATGGTACAAAAGCTGCATTAAAGGCACCTTCTGCAAAAAAACGTCTAAAAATATTGGGTAATCTGAAAGCAGCCACGAAGGCGTCCAAAAGAGGCCCTGCTCCAATGAAAGTTGAGAGTAAAATTTCCCTAACCATCCCCAGAATACGACTAAGTAAGGTCCAAGAACCAACTGTGATAACACTTTTGGTTAGTTTGACTTGCATTATAGTTCTGCCCTTTTAACACCTAGCTCTATCGCTAAACGGAGCTTATCTTCCAGTGCACGCTGTTTTGAGGGGCTATGAAACTTTAATCCAAAGGTATCTTTAACATAAAAAGTATCTACAACCTGTTCACCATATGTGGCTATTACCGCGGAGGCGATATAGACATTCATATTCGCTAATGCTCTCGTTAAATCAAACAAAAGGCCGGGGCGATCTCTTGTGTCTACCTCTATCAGTGTATAAATCTCAGATCCGTCATTATCAAAAGTTATTGAAGTTGGAACTTTAAATGCTCTCTCACGTTTTTTGAGCCTGTCACGATCTTTTATTGCTTCTTGTGTTATTACCTCACCCTTCAGTGTTTTCTCAATCATGGCATGCAATCTTTTTAGATGAGTAACCTTATATGGATTTCCATACTTATCCTGAACCCAAAATGCAGCCGTTGCATATCCATCCTTTGATGTATATGTTCGGGCGTCCACTACGTTTGCTCCAACAAGTGCTAACGCTCCAGCTAGCCTAGAAAATATGCCGGGATGGTCATTTAGCGCAAAGCATATTCTAGTCGCGTCTCTGTCTTGATCAGGATGTAAGTTTATTTTAATTTCGTCATCGGCAATGTCTCTTAGTAAATTGGCAAATGTCTCATGCGCTGTTACATGTAATCCTTGCCAGTATGGATCGTAATGGCGCGATAATTCACTTCGCACCTGCTTAGAGTTCCAAGAAACTAATCTAGCTTTAAGGTTCTTCTTGGCTTCTGCACCCCTATTTTCCCGTGTAATTGCTTCATATCCATTCTCCAAAACTTTCTTTGTTTGCCTATACAAAGCTCGGATCAATACTGCTTTCCAATTATTCCAGGTGTTTGGACCTACACCACGGATATCGCATACCGTAAGCACTGTAAGTAGATCTAGTCGGTTTACAGTTTGGACTGCTTTCGCAAAATCTCTAACTGTTCTGGGATCGGCAATGTCTCTTTTTTGAGCCATATCGGACATTAACAGGTGGTATCGTATCAGCCATTCAACAGTTTCTACCTCCTTCTTGCTGAGGCCCAATCGTGGTGCAACTTTTCGTGAGATCCGCGCACCCAATACCGAGTGATCTTCATCCCGTCCTTTGCCTATGTCATGGAGCAGTAGACTGATGTATAGAATTCGCCTGTTTGCGCCTTTTTTAAGAATGGAGCTTGCGATAGGAAGCTCTTCCATTAATTCTTCTCTTTCAATCTGAGACAGATGTGAAATGCATTGGATCGTATGCTCATCTACCGTGTAGCTATGATACATATTAAACTGCATCATTGCTACAATTGGTTGGAATTCAGGTATGAACGCAGCTAATGCGCCCAACTCGTTCATTCTGCGTAGCGCTCTTTCTGGATTCCCATGCTTTATCAATAAATCCATGAAAATACGTTGGGCTTCTTTGTCTTGGCGCATTTGCTCATCAAAAAGATGAATATTAGCCGATACTGCTCGCATAGCATCCGGATGAATTAATAATCCTGTCCTAAGTGCCTCTTCAAATAGTCGCAACAGGTTTAGTTTATCTCTTAAAAACTCATCAAATGACTTAACCGATAATCTATTTTGTGAAACTATGTATGGATCCTTGATTTGTGGCAATCGCCTAAAAATTCTCTGGAGTAGTGGCATTTCTTTAACATGTTTTGCTTCCAAAGCAGTTAAAAATATCCGCGTTATATCCCCCACTCTTGTTGCATGGGTAAAATAATCCTGCATGAATAATTCTACCGCTCGACGAGCTTTTGTGTCTTTGTAGCCCATTCGTTCAGATGCTTCGACTTGCAGGTCGAAAGACAACTGATCGGTTGGTCGCTGTGTGAAAATATGGAGATGGCAGCGGACTGCCCACAAGAAATTTTCCGCCTCCTGAAACTTCGCAAACTCATCTTTTCGCAACATTCCAAGCTTCACCAGATCTGACTGTTCCTTTACATGGTACAAATATTTCGCAATCCAAAATAATGATTGTAGGTCTCTCAGGCCGCCTTTGCCCTCTTTAACGTTGGGTTCCACCATATAGCGTTGACCGCCTTGTTTTTCATGGCGCAGGTCTCTTTCTTGCAATTTAGCTGATATAAAATCTTTTGCAGTTGAGTTGAATAACTCGGACCACAATCGCTTTTCTAACTCTTTTGCAGTAGTATGATCGCCATCTATAAAACGCTGTTCTAGTAAAGCAGTGCGAATAGTGTAATCTTCTTTCCCCAATCTCAAACAATCATTTATCGTTCGTGAAGAATGTCCAATTTTAAGTTTTAAGTCCCACAAAATATATAGAATAGTTTCAATGACACTTTCAGCCCAAGGTGTAATTTTATACGGTGTTAAAAAAAGCAGATCTACATCAGAGTATGGTGCCATCTCTTTGCGGCCATAACCCCCAACTGCGATTAAAGATAATTTTTCAGCCTGCGTGGGGTTTGGAACTGGGTGTAGCCATATTTTGCTTATATTCCATACTGATTTGACAATACAGTCTGTAAGCCAGGTATATGAGCGAATTACTTTTTCAGCAGCAAGTGGATCTTGCAAAAAACTGCTTGCTATCTCATCCATACCAGCTTTTCGGATGCGCTGCAGTTCTGCAACCGCATTATCTCGGAAAATTTTTAAATCTGCTGCGTCGGAATAACAATTATTTAGAAAACTCGTGAAACTAAGAGCGTCAAAAATCTTTTCTGGTGCAGAAACAAGCCCTACCTCATCCAAGTCAGGTTTTAGTGACCTCGGGTCACATACCGGAACGGTTAAACGATTGGGGCGCGTCATCAATTATATTCACCTGTGAGTCCGAGATTTGTGCAATGGCTAAACCGCGCTGATTAGTGCCAGCGGCCGTGAAACGGAAAATCCCATCGACACCAGAAAAGCCTGATTTTCGAGTGAGAGCTTTAGTTGTAACAGCATTTGCGTATCCTGATTGTGCAAGAGCTCCGACTGCTGAGATAGCATCGAATGCAAGCCCTGCTAGCGGGTGTGGTTTTTCCCGATATTCTGCGAAATAGTGATCTGAAAAAACTTCGTATCTTGCGGTTTCAGGTACCGCAAACCAGCCTCCTTGGAGGCCAGGTAAATTTATGTTTTGCGCTGGGATATCCCATCGTGCAAGTCCAGCGTATTGGATCTTTTTCGGATTAAGTCCCGCCTCTGGCAATAATTGAGCTAGCAAGGGTAAGGCGCCTGCGCTATTTGACGTAAGTAATAGTAAATCAGCGTCATAAATCTTTGCTGCCGCCCTAACTAACGGAACTGAGTTCACTACGCTTTCTTGAGTAAATGAAAAGCTTTGAGTTGCAACTATTCTAATATTTGATTTTTTTGTTGCTGCATCAAGAGCCGCTCGACCAAGCCTACCCTCCACAGTATCTGGATAAATAATGACAGCTCGTCTTTTTCCTTTTGAAGCAGCAAATTTGATTAAACGTTCCGCCGTATTTTCGAAGGTTTTTCCCAATATAAAGAGATTTCCACCGGCTACAGTGGGATTATTTGAGAAACTTAGTACGTTTACGTTTTTGCCGGAGACTGCGATCCCGGCTTCGTTGGCAGCATCTCCGAAAAGTGGCCCAATAATAATTTTAGCACCTTCTTTGACGGCTAGTTTAGCCTGATTGGCCGCAATTTTTGATGATCCGTAAGTGTCGTATACTTTTAAATCTATTTGGGCGGTATCCAGCTGAGATATTGCAAGCCGCGTAGCATTTTCAAGGCTAATGGCTACGCTGGAGGCATTTCGAGAAGTCTTGGGTACCAATAATGCTACCGGAATTGGTTCTTCCAGATTAATCAATTGACCAGTTCCTACCGAAGAGGTTTGCATTTCGCACGCACTTATGAAAAGCAGTAATGAGCCTATCAATGGAACTGATAGTATTTTTTTTGTAAACCGTGATAGTCGAAAGGTCATAAACCAAGCTCGCGTAGAATTTCAATTTGTATACAGAGCTGTATAATAGACGTGTTTGAGATGGGGTCTAGGGGTGAATTACCATAGCGAGAAATTGAAATCTGGCTTGTATCTCGTGGCAACGCCATTGGGCTCGGCTCGTGATATTACGCTGAGAGCACTTGATGTTTTGTCTTCTTGTGATGCTATAGCGGCTGAAGACACGCGCTCAATGCGTAAACTATTGAATATACACAATATTCCTATAAATGATCGCCCATTACTTTCGTATAATGATTTTAATGGTGACCAAGTTAGACCAAAAATTTTTGAATGGCTGGACAGAAATATGGCTGTTGCCTATGCCTCAGATGCAGGGATGCCCTTAATTGCTGATCCAGGATATCAACTCTCAAAGCAGGCGGCCGATAGGGGCTTTTATGTTACGTCTGTTCCTGGCGCGTCGGCTTGTATCACTGCATTAACTTTGTCTGGGCTTCCTACAGATCGGTTCTTTTTTGAGGGTTTCTTGCCAGTGACTAAGGAGAAGAGACGTCATAAGCTGAAAGAACTTTCGAATATCCATAGTACTTTAATTTTCTACGAATCCCCGAAAAGGTTGATTAAAATGTTTGATGACTTGGTTGCCATCATGGGAGAAAATCGACGTGCAGTTATTGCACGGGAATTAACAAAAAAATTTGAACAAATTATATCTGGGACATTAGCCGAATTGTACGCGATCATACAAAAAGAGCAGCTAAAGGGAGAGTTGGTTGTATTACTTGATCGTCCTATATCCACAGGCTTGACGGATACCGATGTAAAGGCTGAATTGAGTGTAGCGCTTTCAAAAATGACTCTAAAGGATGCATCAAATTTTGTTGCGGCTGCTCATGGATTAAGTAAGCGATATGTCTATAATCTGGCATTATCGATGCGTGAGAATTAATAATTGACTAAGTTACAAGATGAAAATCCTAAATTGCAAAATACATTGAAATTTTGAGTTTTTTGGTTCAGAAGATGGGCAGCTAGGGTTCAAATGGAGTGCAAATTATGAAAGTAGCTTTTCAGATGGATCCGATAAAAAAGGTTGATCCTAAAGCTGATAGCACTTTCAGGATAGCAGAAGAAGCACAGCTTCGTGGACACTTATTATTTTACTACGAACCAAACAAGTTAACGTCAGAAAATGGTAAAGCTATCGCATCAGGCCATTTTTTTAAAATTATTGGTAAAGAAAATGAGTCTGTGCAGCTGGGTCCCGAAGAAGTTGTTGAACTTAGCGAGTTTGATGTTGTTTGGCTGAGACAGGATCCTCCTTTTGATATGCATTACATTACCACAACATTCATTTTAGATGCGCTAAAGCCGCAAACTTTGGTTGTAAACGATCCTTTTTGGGTAAGGAACCTGCCTGAGAAATTACTTGTTTTAAATTTTCCAGAGTTGATTCCACCAACCTCAATTACCCGTAATATTGATGTCTTAAAGGCCTTCAAGGAAAAGTATGGCGATATTATAGTAAAACCACTGTACGGAAATGGTGGTACTGGAGTTTTACGTTTGAATCTGGATGATCAGAATTTAGAGTCTATTGTTGAGATGTATGCCAATTTCTCGAGAGAACCCCTGGTGGCACAACAGTTCTTACCGCAAGTTACCAGAGGTGATAAAAGAATTATTTTAGTTGATGGTTATCCTGTGGGTGCAATTAATCGGGTGCCAATTTCAGGAGAAATAAGATCAAATATGCATGTTGGTGGGACCGCAACTAAAACTGGTTTAAGCGAGAGGGATATAGAGATTTGCAACACAATTGGGCCCACTCTTAGAGAAAAGGGGCAAATTTTTGTGGGTATTGATGTTATTGGTGACTTTTTAACTGAAATTAATGTTACTTCGCCAACCGGCCTACATGAATTGGAGCGTTTTGACGGAATAAATGCAGCTAGCATCATATGGAACGCAATCGATGAAAAGCTAAAGGTTTGATCCAGACACAAATCGTAAAACTATTTCTTAGTTAATAGCTATCGACACACTTTAATTATTATTAAATGAGCCTCCTTTGTACATGTTTTGGGATCAATTCTGCTTTGCTTTTGCAAATTCCCAATAAAAATTTTGGATGTAAGTGATCCAGATGAACCGCTACCACGTAGATAAGTCGATAACTAAAAAATAATATTTTATTGGTTGGAGAAAATTATGGCTTTAGATATCGGCGGGGACAGAGCGTTATCAAGAAAAGCAATGAAGGCTGAGTTGCTCGATGCTGAGACAGAATTGCAACTAGCTTATGCATGGAAAAACAATCGGGATGAAAAAGCTTTGCATCGACTAATCAGCGCTTACATGCGACTGGCAATTTCGATGGCTTCCAAATTCAAACGATACGGCGCACCGATGTCGGATCTGATCCAAGAGGCCGGTCTAGGATTAATGAAAGCAGCTGATAAATTTGACCCGGACCGTGGTGTGCGGTTTTCCACCTACGCAGTATGGTGGATCAAAGCAGGTATTCAAGATTATGTTATGCGTAATTGGTCTTTGGTAAGAACTGGATCCACGAGTAGTCAAAAATCATTATTCTTCAACATGAGAAGGGTTCAAGCTCAGATAGAGCGTGAGGCCATGCAAGATGGCGGTCCGTTGGACCGAAGCCAACTTCATGAAATGATAGCTACTGAAATAGGCGTGCCTGTGGGTGACGTAGAGATGATGGACGGTCGTTTATCCGGAACTGATTATTCACTAAATGCTACTCAAGCGTCTGATGAAGATGGCAGGGAGTGGATTGATATCATTGAAGACGAGGATTCCATCGACTCTAACACCGTTGAAGCAGCACATGACCAAGATAACTTGCGAACCTGGTTGCTTGGTGCAATGGACGGTCTATCTGAAAGAGAAAAATTCATCGTTAAGGAAAGACAGATAATTGATGAACCTCGAACACTTGAAAGTTTGGGCCAGGAGCTAGGTCTGTCAAAGGAGCGTGTCCGCCAAATAGAAGCTGCGGCGTTTACAAAAATGCGTCGTTTCTTAGAAAAAAACGCGCGGGAAGTGCAAAACTTCTTATAAACTGGCCTTCGCAGCCCATTTACAATACTTCGATGTTGAAGGAGTAAAGTTGTATGGAAACGCAGCTTTTCCTGGTCAGTGCATTTTAGTAATGGTGTAAGTTTGTTATGAAATATGACTGCTCTATGTAACATGCACAACAAGCATTTTGGAACTGACGCCTTGCTACTTTGACGGCTTATTACTATGTTTTCTATAAATACGTCTGAGGGTAATATGTTAGAAGGTAAAAAGATTCTACTGGTTATTACTGGAGGAATTGCGGCGTATAAGTCACTTGAGTTGATACGTTTGTTGCAAGTAAATAAAGCCTCAGTCGTACCTGTGATGACGAAATCTTCTCAACAGTTCGTAACACCATTATCTGTTTCGGCAATCGCGGGTTCAAAGGTCTACACTGAATTATTTGATTTAACAGCAGAAGCAGAGATGGGACATATAGAGCTATCAAGATCTGCAGATATAATTCTGGTAGCCCCTGCGTCAGCTGATTTCTTATCAAAAATGGCACAAGGGACTTGTGATGATCTCGCCTCAACGCTTTTGCTAGCTACTGATAAGCCGGTATTAGTAGCTCCTTCTATGAATGTGCGAATGTGGCATCATCCAGCAACCCAAAGAAACCTTAATGTCATTCGCGATGATGGTATTATTACCATAGGACCTAATGAGGGCGATATGGCTTGCGGGGAGTTTGGACTTGGCCGAATGTCTGAACCATCCGAGGTAATAACATTTCTGATTAATTTCTTTAAGCAAGGTCCACTTTCAGGCAAGCGCATTATTGTTACATCTGGCACTACACACGAAATGATGGATCCGATCAGGTATATAGCGAACAAGTCATCTGGTGCACAGGGGACAGCAATAGCAAGCGCTTTGGCGGATTTGGGTGCTAGCGTAGTTTTTGTAAGTGGCCCAAGTACAGCGGCCACGCCGCCTAACGTAGATTTGGTGAAAATAGAATCAGGGCGAGAGATGTATAAAGCTGTGTTAGATGAATTACCTGCTGACGTTGCAGTTTTTGTTGCTGCGGTTGGTGATTGGTATTTCGATGAGGTGGCAGAGCAAAAAATCAAAAAAGATAATGACCGCTCGCCCGTATTAAAATTCAAGGAAAATCCAGATATTTTACGCCATGTTAGTAATTTGAAGGAAAATAGGCCCCAATTAGTGATCGGTTTTGCAGCTGAAACCTCAGACTTACATAAAAATGCTGAGACAAAATTTAAGAAAAAAGGTTGTGATTGGCTCATTGCGAACGATGTATCCGATCGTACAGGAGTTATGGGTGGTGATGACAATAAAATTACTATCTTTACCAAAAAGAAAAAAGAAGATTGGCCTTTAATGTCAAAAAAATCGGTTGCCAGAAAACTAGCGGCAAAAATATGTGACGCTTTGGAGCTTTGATGTCTTTAACCCTCAAAATAAGGCATACATCTGGTGCAGATGAAAATATACCAATACCGAAATATGCAACCACTGGTTCATCTGGTGCAGATCTTCGAGCTAACTTTCCTGAAAGCATAAGAAATTTTGGTAAAATATTACTGCCTGGTTGTAGGTCTTTAATTCCCACTGGCCTAATGATGGAGATACCTGAAGGGCATGAGGTGCAAATTAGACCAAGATCAGGTCTCGCAATCAAAAATGGTGTAACTGTTCTTAATAGTCCTGGTACCATTGATTGTGATTACCGTGGAGAAGTTGCGGTGATACTTATTAATTCCGGGGACAAGGAATTCAAAATTTCCCATGGCGACCGTATTGCTCAAATGGTTGTTGCACAGGTCGTACAAATGAAATTTTTACTTTCTAAAGAGCTAGCTAAGACAGAGCGTGGTGCAACTGGCTTTGGATCTACGGGAATAGATTAATGCTCTCTATTATTATAGGATTTGTTGTATTTTGGATTTTTGCCCGCAAACTACATTTGTCCAAATCAATTGTGCCAGCTGTTGCAATCGGACTATCAGTTTTTATCTCATGTGTTCATTTAACTCTGCCGCCTGAAAACAATCTACGAGTTGCATTAGGTGGTAGTTTGGAACCGTGGGCTCTCCTTATAAGTATATTTCTAGTAGTTTATTTCTACCGAGAAATACTAAAACGCATAAGATCATTATCCATAAAAAATACCCAAGAAATTAAGTCTCAACACTCTTCCGAAATAAGTTTTTCCGAAGTTGAATTGGACCGATATTCACGGCATATGATAATGCGTGAAATTGGTGGTTTAGGTCAAAAAAAGCTCAAATCGGCCTCGGTACTGGTTGTTGGTGCTGGCGGCTTAGGCTCCCCGGTACTGCAGTACCTTTCTGCCGCAGGCATTGGTACAATTGGAATTATTGATGATGATGTGGTGGATCAATCAAACCTTCAGCGCCAAGTGATCCATAATGATCACTCTATCGGCCTTCCCAAAGTTTTTTCTGCACAAAAAGCTATTGAAGATCAGAATCCCTATATTAAAGTTAAACCGTATAACAGACGGTTAAGCCGCGATATAGCGAGTGAACTTCTTTCAGAGTACGATATAATCATTGAAGGTAGTGATAATTTTGAGACCAGATATTTGGTAAATGAGGTGGCAAAATCTCTCTCCAAGGTAGTTGTTTCTGGCGCCCTTAGTCAGTGGGAAGGACAAGTAATGGTTTTCGACCATTCTCTCAATTCTCCATGTTATCAGTGTATTTTCCCTGAAAAACCAGCGGCTGGATTAGCACCCACGTGTGCAGAAGCGGGCGTTTTCTCAGCATTACCTGGCGTGATTGGAACTTTAATGGCTGCAGAGGCAATTAAACATATTCTGGATGTTGGTAATGGATTGAATGGTGTCATGTTGATTTATGATGCGATGCAAGCCGAAACAAGATCAATTAAAGTTAATAAAGCTACTAACTGCAGGATTTGTGCGAATGGCACTGTCTGATCAATCACAAAACCCGTTATTAGGAAAATGGGAAACCCAACATGAAATTGCGCCCTTTAATGTTATTTATGATGAACATTTCCAGCCGGCCTTGGAGATAGCTTGCTCTGAGGCATTACTTGAGGTTGAGGAAATAATAAAAAATAGAAATGAACCGACTTTCGAGAATACTATTGAAGCCCTTCTTTCAACAGGTCAATTGCTGGATCGGATTGTATCTACTTTTTATACTATAGCAGGAGCTCATACCAATAAAAAACGGGATGAGCTACTTTTAGTTTTTTCATCTAAGCTGAGCGATCACAATACAAATATCTATTCGAATACTGAGCTTTTTGACAGGATTGATCGAGTTGTAGAGACAAAGCACTTGAATGGCTTAGATCAAGAGCAAGATAGGGTTTTAAAGCTTATTCATAGAAACTTTGTCCGTTCAGGCGCCGCACTGAAAGGACAAAATAAGACAAGGTTTCAAGACATAAGTAAACAGTTAGCCGTAATCGGTACTAAGTTTTCTCAGAATTTGTTGAGCGATGAGCGTGACTGGTTCATGAAATTAAAGCAAGAAACGCTAGAGTTGCTTCCTTCATTTCTAGTTGAGGCTTTAAAACAGGCTGGTCAAGAACGTGGTGTTAATGACCCTGTTTTAACACTTTCGCGCTCATTAATTACCCCTTTCTTGCAATTTTGTCCTGATCGTGAACTGAGGAAGATTGCTTATATTGCTTGGATAAAACGTGGTGCCAATGGTGGTACTCGAGACAATGTAAAACTTGCTCATCAGACCCTTAAATTACGGGCAGAAATGGCAAAACTTTTAGGATTTGAGTCCTATTCACATTACAAATTAGATACTGAGATGGCAGCCTCGCCAGAAAATGTGGAAAAGTTACTGAAAAAAGTCTGGGGCCCTGCACGAGAAGTGGCAATTAGGGATGAAGCGCTTTTGACTTCAATGATGCGTGATGACGATGTCAATGATACTTTAAAAGGTTGGGACTGGAGGTTTTATGCCGAGCGAAGGCGTGTTAAAGAATATGATTTAGATGAAGAAAGCGTGAAACCTTTTTTTCAATTAGATAACTTAATTAACGCAACATTTAAATGTGCCGCCAAGTTATTTGGTTTAGAGTTTTCACCATTAGATATACCTCTTTATCATGAAGATTGTCGTGCTTGGACAGTTTCGAGAAAAGGGAAAAGTATAGCCGTCTTTATTGGAGATTATTTCTCTCGCCCATCAAAAAGATCGGGTGCTTGGTGTAGTGCGATGAGGTCACAGGCAAAATTTCCTAATGCGCAAATCCCAATTGTTATTAACGTCTGTAACTTTTCAAGATCAGACAATGCTATTCTGTCATTTGAGGATGCGCGAACTTTATTTCATGAATTTGGTCATGCGCTTCACCAAATTTTATCCGATGTAACTTATGATATCATTTCTGGTACATCAGTAGCGCGTGACTTTGTTGAATTGCCCAGTCAATTATTTGAACATTGGCTTGAAGTCCCGGAAGTCCTCAAAGAATTTGCGAGACATTGTGAAACTGGAGAAACTTTACCCGAAGAAATGCTTTCCTCTATTCTCGAAGCATCTACTTTCGATATGGGATTTCAGACAACAGAGTACCTCGCATCAGCTTTTGTAGATCTATACTTACATCTAGAGGAAACACCGGTCGACATAATGGAACGGCAAGATCAGATTTTGCATCAGCTTAATATTCCCAGTACGATTGGCATGCGACACTCCGTACCACATTTTGCGCATGTTTTTTCAGGCAGCGGCTATGCTAGCGGCTATTACAGTTACATGTGGTCCGAGGTGATGGACGCCGATGCCTTCGCTGCGTTTGAGGAAGCAAAAGACCCTTTTGATCCCGTAGTTGCAAATTCCTTAGAGAAAAATATCCTAGCAGCAGGTGGGTCTGAGGAGCCGGCAATTTTATACAAGAAGTTTAGAGGCCGGTTACCTGATCCATCAGCCATGATTAAGGCTAGAGGTTTAATTTGATCTCTAATTAAGCAATTTTCGCAGGATAAATTATATGCTGGACAGACCAGAGTTTCCGAGTTTATTGCCACTGGTATTTTCTGGCGCAGATTTTTTTGTTGCTTCTCTTGACTCTTACTGCCGGCATACCTATTTGACCATCGTTAGCACTCTTCAATGGTGAGTGCTAAGTGCTCTAGTGAGCAGGACCGAAACTTATTAAAGGAGCCTTGAAAATGGCATTAAAACCGCTTCACGATCGCGTCCTAGTGCGTCGCGTGGAAAGTGATGAGAAAACTGCTGGTGGGTTGATCATCCCTGATAGTGCAAAAGAGAAACCCGCTGAAGGCCTTGTTGTCGCTGCTGGCGAAGGCGCCCGCAAAGATAACGGAGAGCTGATTGCTATGGCCGTGAAAGAGGGTGACAAAATACTCTTTGGCAAGTGGTCAGGTACAGAAGTTACGATCGATGGCGAAGAGTTGTTGATCATGAAAGAAAGCGATGTTTTAGGCATTTTGTCTTAAATCGCGTTACTCAGAAATTTTAGATAGACAAGGAAAAGCACTATGGCTGCTAAGGACGTCAAATTTAACACAGATGCTCGCGACCGCATGCTACGCGGCGTGAATATTTTAGCCGATGCTGTGAAAGTTACTCTCGGACCAAAAGGACGGAACGTTGTTTTGGATAAATCATTCGGAGCGCCGAGAATTACAAAAGACGGTGTTTCGGTTGCAAAAGAAATAGAATTAGATGACAAATTTGAGAATATGGGCGCTCAAATGGTCAAAGAAGTTGCTAGCCGAACTAATGACGAAGCTGGTGACGGAACCACAACGGCAACCCTTCTAGCGCAAGCTATTGTAAAAGAGGGTATGAAAGCGGTTGCGGCTGGCATGAACCCCATGGACTTGAAGCGTGGCATTGATATGGCTACGTCAAACGTCGTAGACGCAATCCGGAAAATGGCGCGCGATGTTGCTGACAGCGATGAAGTTGCACAGGTTGGAACAATTTCAGCGAACGGTGAAGCCGAAATCGGCAAACAGATAGCTGATGCGATGCAAAAAGTTGGTAACGAAGGTGTCATAACCGTTGAAGAGAACAAAGGCTTAGAAACTGAGACTGATGTTGTTGAGGGTATGCAATTCGATAGAGGCTATCTATCACCTTATTTCGTAACTAATCCAGATAAAATGACTGCTGAATTAGAAGATTGCATGGTTCTATTGCATGAGAAGAAATTGTCATCTTTGCAGTCAATGGTGCCTTTGTTAGAATCCGTGATTCAGTCTCAAAAACCTCTGTTGATAATTGCAGAAGACGTTGAAGGCGAAGCTTTGGCTACTCTCGTTGTAAACAAATTGCGTGGTGGTCTGAAAATTGCTGCAGTTAAAGCACCTGGTTTTGGTGATCGTCGTAAAGCAATGTTGCAAGACATCGCGATTTTAACTGGCGGTCAGGTGATCAGTGAAGATCTCGGTATGAAACTAGAAAATGTTACTATGGATATGCTGGGCACAGCCAAGAAGATCCAAATAACAAAAGATGAAACAACAATTGTTGATGGATCAGGTGAAAAGGCTGAGATTGAGGCTCGTGTAGCACAAATCAGAACCCAGATCGAAGAAACTTCTTCAGACTACGATCGTGAAAAGTTGCAGGAGCGTGTGGCTAAACTTGCTGGTGGCGTTGCTGTAATCCGCGTTGGTGGAATGTCTGAAGTGGAAGTAAAAGAGCGTAAAGACAGAGTTGATGACGCTTTAAATGCCACTAGAGCTGCTGTTCAAGAAGGTATTATTGTCGGCGGCGGCGTTGCTCTAATTCAATCTTCAAACGGTTTAGACAAACTCAAAGGTGGTAACGCTGATCAAGACGCAGGAATTGCGATTGTACGAAGAGCTTTGGAAGCTCCACTTCGTCAAATAGCAGAAAATGCTGGTGTTGATGGTGCTGTCGTTGCAGGAAAAATTCGTGAGAGTAAAGACTCAGCTTTTGGCTTTAATGCCCAGACTGAAGAGTACGGCGATATGTTTAAGTTCGGTGTTATTGATCCAGCCAAAGTTGTTCGTACTGCTCTGGAAGATGCGGCGTCAGTTGCTTCTCTTCTAATTACAACAGAAGCAATGGTTGCTGATAAGCCAGAACCAAAAGGCGCAGCCGGCGGCGGCGGTATGCCTGACATGGGCGGCATGGGCGGCATGGGCGGCATGGGCGGCATGATGTAACCCCCAGCTCTTCCAAGCTTAGCAAACATAAAGCTCACGCCAAAGCGGCGTGGGCTTTTTTATTTTTCTTTAACTAAATTAAAATGGCCCATTTTGCGGCCCGGTTTTATGTCATTTTTACCGTATAGGTGGAGGGAAATATTTCCATCCAGTGCTAACGTAGCCGCACGTTTAATTTCATCACCAATAAGGTTCTCCATAACGACGTTAGTGTGCCTTTTGCCATCTCCAAGTGGCCAGCCTGTAATGGCTCTAATATGCTGCTCAAATTGATCAATTGAGCAACCGTTTTGCGTCCAATGACCTGAATTGTGAACTCTGGGTGCAATTTCGTTAACAATTAATCCGGCTTTTGTATGAAATAGTTCTACTCCTAGCACCCCTACGTAATTGAGGCTCTCAAGTATCTTACTGGCTATAAGTACCGCATCAATCGTTTGCTTGCTGTTTAATTGTGACGGTACAGTTGTCGTATGCAGTATACCATTTACATGTATGTTTTGTCCCGGATCATAACAGGCGACTTGTCCTGACAAATTACGGGCGGCTATAACCGAAACTTCAAACTCAAAATCAACAAAGCCTTCGTACACTAATGAATGATTTTCTAATTTTCTATACTCTTCCTCAAGATTACTATTCTCGGATAGTCTTACCTGTCCTTTTCCATCATAACCAAGCCGAGTGGTCTTAAGTATTGCTGGGAGGCCGATGTTTGTTTTTGCTGTCTGTAAAGAACTTAAGTCCTCTACAAGTTGATAAGGAGCTGTTTTCAATCCTAAATCAGATAGGAAATCTTTCTCTATAATTCTGTCTTGAGAAATTCGAAGTGCTTCCCGTCCGGGTCGGATTGGCACAATTTTTTCCAAAATATCAAGTGCGCTTGTAGGAATGTTTTCGAATTCGTAAGTAATAACATCAACGTCTTTGGCAAACTCTATTAATGCCTTCTCATCCTCATATGAAGCTGTCGATACTTGAAAAGAAACTTGTGAAGCTGGTGAGTTTTCTGCAGGTTCGAATATATGGGATTTAAAACCTAACCTTGTGGCCGCTACGGCTAGCATTCTACCTAACTGACCGCCTCCTAAAATCCCGATTTTAGATCCAGGTTGAAGCATTTTGTCAATTCTGTGGTTCATCTGGTATTGAAGAAGATAACTGAGTTCTCCAAATCTCTAAATTTTTTGCTAAGCTCTCATCGTTGAGGGCTAATATTTCTAATGCCATGAGTGCTGCGTTAGATGCCCCAGTTGATCCTATTGCCATTGTTGCCACAGGAAAGCCGCGTGGCATTTGGACAATTGAATATAAGCTGTCTATCCCAGATAAGGCTTGTGTTTGAATCGGAACGCCTATGATTGGGATCCGTGTTTTCGATGCCATCATGCCCGGCAAATGAGCGGCTCCACCAGCTCCAGCAATAATTACTTTCAGGCCACGGTTTACTGCAGATTTACCGTATTCCCATAGTCTATCTGGCGTACGATGAGCGGATACTATTTTTGTTTCATATGTAACATCGAACTCGTCAAGGATATTGGCGGAATATTTTAAAGTTGGCCAATCTGACTGGCTTCCCATAATAATGCCAACAGAAGGTTTAGTCGTCATGATATCGCATCCTCACAATTCTTTGTGACTTATAGAGAATTTAATCATTTAAGCAATAATGTCGGGTGTCAGACGGTCTTCGATTACAGAAATTTTATCTTTCAATGCTAGTTTCTTTTTCTTTAGACGTTGAATTGTGAGCTGATCTCTAATGCCTCGTTCCTCAAGAGCCAAAACAGCCTCATCTAAATCTCGATGCTCTTGCTTTAGAACCTCCAATTCAATTTGCAGAACTTCTTCAGTTTTCAGCGATATATCGTTGTAGGCGTTCATAATGTTACTTCTAAGGCTTAAAGCAATCATTATACAACTGCTATTGAAATATTCCTAGTCCTTGAATTTTACTAATTAGTACCCATATCAAACTCAAGCGTCGCCGCCAGGGATGCCATTTAAAAGTCGCTTATTTCAGAGGGCTAAAAATGACGAGATTAACTTTATCTACTTACCCTAATATGTTAGGTTTTGAGCAATTAGAGCGGCTTCTGGAAAGAGCTTCAAAAAATGGTAACGAAGGTTATCCACCTTTTAACATAGAGCAAACATCTGAAACGTCTTTTCGAATAACTTTAGCTCTGGCAGGCTTTGCCGAAGAAGATTTATCCATAACAGTCGAAGATAAGCAATTAGTCGTTAAAGGGCGGCAAAAAGAAGTCGATGGTCGACGCATCTTCTTGCATCGGGGAATAGCTGCACGTCAGTTTCAGCGATCGTTTGTTTTAGCTGAGGGTGTAGATGTTGGACAGGCTGTAATGGAAAATGGGCTGCTGCATATTGATCTAACCCAAAGTATTCCAGAAACTGTCGTTCAAAAAATAAAAATAAGGAGAGCATAATTATGACTAAAGATAACCTCAGTTCAATTGAACTTAAAGATAGAACGGTTTATGTATCCGCAGTCAATGTGGCGGATTTACCAGAGGCAGTGGCTAAAGGAATTTCTCAGGGTAGGGTATACTCGCTTAATAGCAGTACTGGTGAGAGATTAGCACTTGTTAAGGATAGATCCCTTGCATTTGTACTTGCGAGGCAAAATGAATTTCATCCTGTACCAGTTCACTAAACAACTTAAGACTGTGAGATAATGGTGCAGTCTCACAATCGTGAATTTGATTTTGATTGGGTAGACGCTTTCAGTCAGAAACCATTTTGTGGAAATGGCTGCGCAGTTTTTTACGATGATGGAATTCTGTCGGACCAATCGTGCTTAAATATAGTCAGAGAAACTTCTTTGGTGGAGTGCACTTTTCTGTCTTCTTCAGATATTGCAGATTTTCGAGTTCGATATTTTTTGTCTGATAAAGAAATACCTTTTGCGGGTCACCCTACGATTGCGACAGCAATGTCACTAATTTCTAGGGGAAAACATGATAACAATAATTTGGTTTTTGAAACATTAGCTGGATTGATACATGTTGAAGTTAGTTGGTTAGGTGATCAAATAAAAATATCAATGACACAGCCTGCACCCAGATTTGGTCTTAAAATTGATAATAAAATTCTTTCAACAATTGGAGGAATTCCCGAGCATAGTATCTTATGTGAACCACAAGTGGTATCCACAGGCCTTCCTTTCCCGATAGTGGTAGTTGATTCCTTGGAAACCCTAAAAAAAGTAAAAATTGATTTTCTTGCATTAGATAAATTGCGATCAACAATATCTGAAAATATTTTAATGGAGCCTTTCTGGGTATGTTTGACACCGCCTAGGGAGAATGGATTAACCTTTTCGAGACTATTATTACAATCTTCCGGGCGCAGTGAAGATCCTTTTACTGGCTCCGCAACTGGTGCGATGGCGGCATATCTTTGGGAAAATAAACTAATTCAAACTCCCACTTTCAACGCTCATCAGGGTGACTTTTTAGGACGGCCTGGTGAAGCTGAGGTTGAGGTTTTATCCTCTTCTGGAAATATAACAGGCGTGAAAGTTACTGGTTCTGCATATGTATTAATGACCGGAAAGTTAAAGATCTAGTGGAATGATTTTACTCTTGTTCAGCCAGAAACTTTTCTGCATCTAAGGCAGCCATACACCCCATACCTGCACTAGTAATTGCCTGACGATAGATATGGTCGGTGAGATCTCCTGCTGCGAAAATTCCATCGATTGAGGTTCTGGTACTACCAGCTTGAACTTTTACATAACCACCATTGTGGGTATCCAGCTGTTCATTAACTAACTCCGATGCTGGAGAGTGACCGATTGCTATAAAAACACCTTTACAAGGTATCTCTGTTATTTCGCCGGTGTTAACATTTTCTACGCGCACAGCTTCCACGCCTTTTGGGTTATCTGTTCCAATAACTTCTTTTAACTCGTTGAACCACAATGGTTCAATTTTAGGATGATTTAGTAATCGCTCTTGCAGAATTTTTTCAGCTCTAAGCTCATTTCTTCTATGTATTAGGGTAACTTTTGAAGCAAAATTAGTTAAAAATAATGCCTCTTCCACAGCAGTATTTCCGCCACCTACAACTACAATTTCCTGCTCACGATAGAAAAAACCATCACAGGTAGCGCATGCTGAGACACCAAAACCTTTAAAGTATTCCTCTGAATCTAAACCCAACCATTTTGCACGTGCTCCAGTAGCGAGTATCACAGCATCAGCTTCATAGGAGAGGCCGCTGTCACAAGTAGCAATGAAGGGCCTTTTACTTAATTCCAAACTGGTAACCATATCGTGGACAATCTGACAGCCCATGGCTTTGGCGTGTGCCTCCATACGTAACATTAGTTCTGGGCCTTGAACTTCGGTATCGCCTGGCCAATTTTCAACCTCAGTAGTTGTGGTAAGTTGACCCCCTGGTTCAATACCTTGTATTAAAATTGGCTCCAGCATTGCCCTGCTTGCATAAACACCAGCAGAATATCCGGCTGGGCCAGAACCTATAATCAACACTTTTGTTTTAATAACTTCAGCCATTACAAATCTTTTCCTAAAAATCCTATTAGTTTATACTCACCCTTTATTTGGGATTAAAGTGTGTAATTTTAAATTATAATTACTCCGTAGTATAAGATTATTGCTCAACTTTGAAATATTATTGCGCTCTGCCCACTGTGTGTTATAACACAGCGGTCAAATGAGGTTTTTGATGATGCCCTTAACTAGACTAGATCCTATCGATCGCTTAATTTTATCAGAACTGCAAGCCAATGGCAGGATGACAAATGTTGAATTAGCGAAACGCGTTGGGATATCGGCGCCTCCTTGCTTGCGTCGGGTTAGGGCTTTGGAAGAGCAAGGCTTCATAAATGGATATCACGCTCAAGTAGATGAGAGATCATTAGGTTTTGAAGTTAAAGTTTTTGCTATGGTTGGACTGCAAAGCCAAGCAGAGGCTGATTTGAGTGCTTTTGAAGAGCTTTGCAAAAATTGGCCTTTAGTAAGGGAATGTCATATGCTGAATGGAGAAGTGGATTTTATGCTTAAGTGCGTGGCCCCTGATTTAAGTAGTTTCCAATCATTTCTGACCGGTGAATTATTAACTGCCCAGAATGTTGGTTCCGTTAAAACTTCATTAGTAATTCGTGGGGCAAAAGATGATCCTGGCGTTCCTTTTGATGTTTTAGAAAAGCGCTTAGCACAGCAACCATAGTTTAAAATTTTGTTTCAGATTTTTATTGATGAGATCTGTCTACCGTAATCCAACTCTCCCAAATGTTGAGAGCGACGGTATGAATAAAACTTATCAGACTGATGATAAGTGCAATGTTCTATCCACTCAGCACCCGCAATGTCTAATTTGCGAAGTTTGTCCAACGCAAATTTTGGTAGGTTGAAAAAATATTTTTTATCTTCGACTCCTTCAGAAAAGTAAATTTCAAAATCTTTATTTCTTTCTATGAATATATCAAAAAAATCTTGCCCAACTTCATAATTATTTTGCGAAATGCATGGGCCAATTGCTGCTTCTATATTTCCTACGTCTGCACCGATTGTAGCCATTGAATGAACCGTATTTTCTAAAACCCCATTGAGCGCGCCTTTCCATCCGGCATGGGCTACACCAATTACATTATTTTTTTTATCTGCGAATAAAACGGGGAGGCAATCTGCTGTCAGCACTGAGATGGCTAAATTTGGTGTATTGGTGACAATGGCATCTGCTTTTGTCAGGGTATCAAAAGAACTATCAACCACTACTACTCGAGCTGAATGCTCTTGGTGAACAGTGATTAGATCTTCGCCATTTACGTTCATTTTTGCTGCAACTAGCTGACGGTTAAATTGGATTTTGTCACGATCATCTTTTGATCCACTTCCACAATTAAGCCCTTCATAAATTCCAGTGGAAATACCGCCTAAGCGAGTAAAAAAACCATGTTCAAAACCATCAAGTTTATTACTTGTATATCTACAAATGCTCAATTCAACAAACCAGCTGGGCTACTTTCATTTCTTGCGTAAAGACCTAAAACTTTAAAAAGAGTTCCCATTTCATCAGGATGGGTTAAGCGTCTGTGAGCAGAAATAATCGACTTATGATTTTTAGGTTTTGAGTTTTTAAGCAGTTGATTTGCGCGATCTGAAATTCCTAGTCTTTCCAAGAAAACCCCCTGCGTTGTAAGTCGAGAGTAGGCGCACCCAGAATTCTTTGCAAGTGCTTCAAAATCTACATGACAAGTTAAATCTACCTTGCCGGGTTTATCAAAAATATTTTTACTTTTATGGGATTTGAGTGCCTGTAAAGTAGACCCCAGTGAATGCCAATCTCCATAATCTATGATAAGAGCACAACCACCTTGATTGTTAATAATTTCACCAATTGACTTGGATATTCTTATTGCATCATTAGAAATCTCAACAATATCTCCATTCATACTTTCGCTAAAACGGCCCTCCAGTTCAGGATGAGTTGTGGGCCTATGTGACAATCCGAGTGTAAGCTGATTATTCTTTAAACCCACCTGAATTTCATACCATAGGTTATTTTTTCTTTGATACTGGTTAACAGGCAAAGCATCAAAGAATTCATTTGCTATGAATAAAGTTGGAATCTTTGGGATCAATAGATCGTCATCTATCCAGTTTACATTGAATTTTGATAGTTTTGTTTTTTGCTCACTTCTTAATTTTGAAGAAGCCTCCACTAAGAAAATTTCTGCGGCTTCTATAAACCCTTTTACGGAAGATCCAGCTCTTAGAATATCAAGCATTAGCGTAGCTTTTCCTGGTCCAAACTCAACTAATGCAAAACGGTCAGGGCGATTTAAGTCAATCCAGTATTGCGCTAAACACAGTCCTAAAATCTCACCGAACATTTGGCTGATTTCTGGCGATGTGATAAAACTCCCGTCAGGTCCCAAAACATCTTTCTGATTGTAGAAGCCGAGACTGGGGTGAAGTAGGCATTCTTGCATGTAAGTGGCAATACTTATTGGTCCAGTTTCTTGGATCCGGTGTATTATTAATTCTTCAAGTTTTGTCATATAAAGTTTTAATTGGCTTCCAGCAGAACCGATTTATACATTATTATTGCACCTTGTTGAAATAGTTAGCTAAATAAAAATAGAATTAAAGGCTATTTAAAAATTGTTTTTTGTACTAGATACTACACATGGCCAAATTGGTTTTGATTTGCTCTAGTTTTGAAAACCATTAATATGTGACAATTATAATACGAAATATCTTAAAGCCTTTTTTTGAAGAGTGTAAAAATGCAGACCCGTAATAAAATGTTAGACGACTTTTCCCAACTTATGACAAATGCAATGGGGGTAGCTCAGGGAGCAAAGGAAGAGGCGGAAAATGCCTTCGCTTCGATGGTTGACAGATGGTTAGCTGATCGTGATTTTGTAACCCGTGAAGAATTTGACGCGGTTAAAGCAATGGCTCAGAAAGCTCGAGAAGAAAATAAAGATCTTAAAGCACGGATCGAAGCACTCGAAAGCAAATAGTTTCTAAAAAAATTTCTTTATTCCTAGTCCATGCTGGTAAAATCTTTACCAGTTAACCATCTATCCACAACTTATTCGCTCACCAGCGCATATTTCTCTTTACACGACAATAAAATAGCACCACCATATGTAGTAGGGATATTCATATTTCATCTATCCTTAGAGCAGACACCAAAACCTAGGGTATGCTGCCACATCCTTGGGTATAAAAAGAAAGAGGTGGCGCAATGGCACTTACAGAGAACCTATTGGATGGCGATATACACCCCATTGACTTGGTTGAATCGGTTGCTGAGTACAACGAGTGGGATTTTGACCGGATTGCTGATGATCAAATCGCGATGGCTGTTGAGGGGCAGTGGAGAACATACTCTATTACTCTCGCGTGGTCATCATTTGATGAAACTTTGAGGCTCATATGTTCTTTTGAAATGGAGCCACCTTCTGAAAAACAGGCTGTCTTATTTGAGCTGCTAAATGATGTTAACGAGAAGTGTTGGGCTGGTTCATTTTCTTTTTGGACAGAACAAAAAATGATGATTTATAAATATGGTTTAGTTCTTACAGGGGGACAGATTGCCAGTGCAGAGCAAGTTGACTGTTTAATATCTACGGCAGTTCTTAGTTCTGAAAAATTTTATCCAGCTTTTCAATTGGCGGTGTATGGTGACAAGACTCCCAAAGAAGCAATACAAGTAGCCATTGCAGAGGCATTCGGTCGGGCGTAAAACTACCCTATGATAAATTAGGGAAGTTCTATGACTCAAGAAAATTTTGAGAGTGGTAAGCTCATCTTGCTAGGATGTGGCAAGATGGGTTCAGCAATGCTTAAAGGTTGGTTAGCAAAAGGAGTTAACCCAAAAAACATTTGGGTAGACGATCCATATCCAAGTACCTGGGTGATGAGTACTGGAGTAAATGTAAATGAGGAATTGCCATCCAAGCCAGCATTTATTTGTATAGCTATCAAACCGCAAATGATCTCTCAGATTTTACCAAAGTTTTCTCATTATGGTAACGGTCATTGTGTCTTTATATCAATTGCCGCGGGCGTAAAAATCTCCAGCTTTGAAGCTATTTTAGGACCAAAAACACCAATTATTCGCGCAATGCCAAATACTCCTGCTGAAATTGGTTTTGGAGTAACGGCTAAAATAGCCAATAATAACGTCTCTGAGAATGCTATTGAGCGTGCTGAAAAGTTGCTGTCTGCAATTGGAGAAGTTGTGAGTTTAAATTCAGAGGGCCAAATGGATGCTGTTACTGGTCTTTCGGGTTCCGGGCCTGCCTACGTCTTTTATTTAATTGATGCGCTTGCTGCTGCCGGTCATAAGCAGGGTCTGGAAAAAGAACTTGCGATGAAGCTGGCAAAAATGACAGTTCTTGGTGGAGCGAAATTAGCGGCTGAGCCATCTGCGGTTCCAGAGGTGCTGAGAGTTAATGTGACTAGTCCCAATGGCACGACGGAGGCCGGGTTAAAGATCCTCATGCATACTGAAAACGGCTTGGCCCCTTTAATCGAAAAAACAGTTGCTGCGGCTACTGAAAGATCGGAGGAATTAGCTAATGGATGAAATAACCTTTGATGATTTTTTAAAAGTTGATATTCGAGTTGGAAGTATAATTAAAGCAGAAACCTTTCCGGAGGCTAGGAAGCCAGCTTATAAACTTTGGATTGATTTTGGTCCTTCAATTGGGACAAAAAAAACATCAGCTCAAATAACTGATAATTATCTACCAACTGAACTGATAGGTCGGCAAGTAATGGCTGTTGTTAATTTTCCACCTAGACAAATTGGCCCATTTATGTCGGAAGTTTTGACTTTAGGAGTAACTGATAATAAAGGGGCGGTTACTTTACTAGGTCCAGATAAAAAAATTCCAAATGGGGGACGGATGCATTGACAAAAAAAATATTTATTTCACGACCACTCCCGAAAGCTGTTTTGAGTGCAGCAGCTCTTTTGGGCGACATTACCGTACGAGAAGATACCTCTGCAATGACAGAAGACGAGATGGTTGATAGTCTCGTCAATTACGACGTAGTTTTGCCTACTTTAGGTGATATTTATTCAGAGAAAATATTTAAATCTTGCAAAAAAATAAATGCAAAATTATTGGCAAATTTCGGAGTAGGCTTTAATCATATCGATGTAAAAGCAGCTAATGAATATGGAATTACAGTTTCAAATACGCCTGGTGCTGTTACAGACGCAACTGCCGATATAGCTATAGCGCTAATGTTAATGTGTTGTAGAAGAACCTCAGAAGGAGAGCGCATTGTAAGATCAAATAAGTGGGAAGGGTGGCATCCTACCCAGATGCTTGGGTTTCATATTTCGAATAAAAAAGTCGGTATAGTTGGGATGGGTAATATAGGCCAAGCTATTGCGCGGCGCTGTCATTTTGGTTTTGGAATGCAGGTGGGGTACTTTTCTAGGTCTCCAAAAAATTTAGATTACCCAGTGGACCGATATGGGTCGTTGACCGAATTAGCGTCAAATAGTGATATTCTTGTTATTTCTGTGCCAGGTGGGTCAGAAACTCACCATTTAATTAATAAGGATATATTTTCTGCGATGCAGCCGCATTCTTATTTTGTGAATATTGCTCGAGGCGATGTTGTAAAAGAGATAGATCTTATTGAGGCGCTACAACTTAATCAAATTGCAGGTGCTGGATTAGACGTTTATGAACACGAACCTAAGGTGCCGAAGGATCTAATCTCAATGGAGAATGTAGTTTTGCTACCTCATCTTGGCACGGCTTCCCTGGAGGTAAGAACTGGTATGGGATTAATGGCAGTTGAAAATATTAAATATTTTTTAGAAGGCAATGAGCCGCCTAACCTTGTTTAATTCTCGAAAGCTTCGCGCCAATGCCGGCGGCATAATGATACGTAAGTTTCATTGCCTCCGATTTGTATTTGATCGCCGCCTTTAACTATATTGCCATCTTCATCTTGTCGCACAACCATGGTCGCTTTCTTTCCACAATGACAAATTGTTCTAATCTCTCGCATTTCGTCCGCAAGTGCTAATAAAGATGCAGAACCTGGAAAAAGATTGCCTGAGAAGTCAACTCGTAAACCATAACACATAACGGGAACGGCTAGATCATCCACGGCTCTTGCAAGTTGCCAGACTTGTTTTGAAGTTAGAAATTGAGCCTCATCTATTAGAATGCAAGCAATTTTTTCTTTGCTCAATTTTAATTTAATTTTATAGAATAAATCATCGTCGACTGTGAATGTATCAGCTGATGCGTCAATTCCTATTCTTGAGCCAATTTGCCCTTCACCAGCTCTGTTATCAAGTTGGGCTGTAATGAGGTATGTTTTCATGCCTCTTTCTTGATAGTTATGCGACGCTTGAAGCAGCAAAGTTGATTTGCCTGCATTCATTGTCGAATAGTGGAAATAGAGTTTTGCCATCTTAATTATGTACCACTGAACGAACACAAAAAGTGTGTTGATAAACCTAAATCTGCAAGTTTCTTGCTGCCTCCCAGATCTGGTAAATTTACAATAAAATTACATGACACAATATTACCGCCCAGCTTTTCTACTAATTTAACTCCAGCTTCTGCAGTTCCGCCAGTTGCTAAAAGATCATCTATCAGTAGAACTGTCTCACCAGGTTCGATACTGTCTAAGTGTATCTCTAAGGTATCGTGACCATATTCGAGTTCATAGTCCTGGCTAATTACCGAGCCTGGTAATTTCCCCGATTTTCGGATTGGAACGAAGCCACAATTTAGCCTGTTTGCTAAGGCACCACCCAAAATAAATCCTCGTGCCTCGATACCCACAACCTTATCTATATTGGTATTTTCAACCGAGGACAGAATGCCTTTAATTGTAAGGTCAAACCCATTAGGATCGGAGAATAAAGTGGTAACATCTCTAAACATTATTCCTTCATGTGGAAAATCTGTAATTGTTCGGATGTACTTTTTAATTCCTATTTTATCCATAAACTCTTTCCTAGTGATTTTGTGAGCTTAAATTTAAACTGAAAGTTATTTTAATTAAAAGTTTGTTTCACGAATTGGATCTCAGTTAGCTCAAATACCCATTTGTGATAGGAATGAATATAAAATTACAAATAATCAAGTTTCTGAACGAAATTAATACAATACTCTGGGGTTTCTTTTTAGTGATCTATAGTTTAAGCCGCCGTTTATGACTTTCCCAGACTGGAACGACTTATGAGACAAGCCCTTTTTGGAGCATTCGCAAATTTATTTAAGCCTGAAGTGGGTTCAAAGAGTTCCGATGGACTCAGTCTAGTAAGACTAAAAATTGAGTTGCTTTCTGGTCTTACGGTAGCCCTTGCCCTTGTGCCTGAGGCCGTAGCTTTTGCGTTTGTTGCTGGGGTTCATCCCCTTGTTGGTTTGTATGCAGCATTTATCGTCGGGTTAATAACAGCAGTATTCGGAGGGCGCCCAGGCATGATTTCAGGCGCTACAGGCGCTTTAGCCGTTGTGATGGTTGCATTAGTAGCAGAGCATGGAGTTGAGTATCTCTTTGCAACTGTTGTTTTGATGGGGATTTTGCAACTTGTGGCTGGAGTAATGCAGTGGGGTAGGTTTATAAGGCTTGTCCCGCATCCAGTCATGTTGGGTTTTGTGAACGGTTTAGCAATTGTAATTTTTTTAGCTCAACTAAGTCAGTTCAAAGTTCCGGGGACAGTTGAAGTGTCAGGTCATGGAACGTCTGGTGGTGAGTGGCTGACGGGCATGCCCTTGGCGACCATGCTTGCGCTCGTGGGCGTAACAATGGCCATTATTTATTTTTTACCAAAGATCTCAAAGGTTATACCTGCACCGCTTGCCGGGATAGGCATTGTAGCTCTTATCGTCATATTCTTCGGTTTAGATGTGCCAAGAGTTGGTGATATGGCTTCAATCAAGGGAGGGTTACCCAGTTTTCACGTACCAATGGTTGAACTTAGCTGGGAGACTTTTGAAATAATTTTTCCCTATGCAGTTGTCCTAGCAGCAATCGGTCTAATTGAGAGTTTGCTCACACTGAACCTTGTGGGTGAAATGACCAATAAGCGTGGAGGAGCGAGCCAAGAATGCCTTGCTCAGGGTACAGCAAACGTAGTGACAGGATTTTTTGGTGGTATGGGTGGCTGCGCAATGATCGGACAATCGATGATAAATGTAAAATCCGGTGGACGTACTCGTATAGCAGGCATATCCGCCGCCGTTTTTCTTTTGCTTTTTATTCTCGTTGGAAGCTCAATCATCGAACAAATTCCTTTAGCAGCATTGGTTGGTGTGATGTTTATGGTTGTAATTGGAACTTTCGCTTGGAATTCACTCAAAATTCTACGCGTGGTTCCAAAAACTGACGCCTTTGTGACCATTTTAGTAACTGTAGTGACAGTTTGGTATGATCTTGCCGTAGCAGTCGTGGTTGGAGTTATTGTTTCTGCACTGGCCTATGCTTGGAATAATGCAAGAAGAATTCATGCACATGTTGATTTAGATCGTGAAAGTAAAACATATAAAATCCAGGGTCCTTTGTTCTTTGGATCCACAGATGGATTCGTTGAGCTCTTCGACGTGGAAAATGATCCGAAGATTGTAATTTTAGACTTTGAAGCAAGTCGGGTGGTTGACCAGTCTGCGCTGCAAGCAATAGAAGTTGTTGCTGCGAAATATGAAAGTGCGGGAAAGCTCCTGCGATTAAAGCATCTTAGTAGAGATTGTCATACGCTTTTAATAAAAGCAGGCCATCTTATGGTTGATAGCGATGATGATCCTGATTATGCGTTAGCAGTAAATTATTCAGTTAGAACTGGAATTCTTGACGCTGGACATTAACTCAAGCTGGCTGAAACGCGCTCTTTATTTTTCTAAGCACCAACGCATAATTGCTTTTTGAATATGTAGCCTATTTTCTGCTTCATCAAAAATAACGGAATGTTTCCCATCCATGACCTCAGATGTCGCTTCCTCGTCTCTATGCGCAGGTAAGCAATGCATGAATAGTGCGTTGGATTTAGCATGCGATAGTAGTTCTTTATTTACTTGATATGGCCTTAGTTGATTATGGCGCCGTTCTCTTGCAGATTGAAGATCATGCATACTAATCCAAGTGTCAGTTACAACTAAATCTGCATCTTTTATCGCTAAGGTAGGGTTGTGTTCAATTGAGATTTTTGTTCCATTTTGCTGAGCTCGCTCAATTACTTTGGTATCTGGTTTAAGAGTTTCTGGACCGGTAAATGTCAAATTAAAATCAAACTTTTCTGCGGCCTGTGCAAAACTATTAAAAACATTATTTCCATCACCTGACCAAACTATTTTTTTACCTTTGATTGAGCCTCTGTGTTCCTCGTAAGTCATGATATCTGCCATAATTTGGCAAGGGTGTGAAAAATTTGTTAGGCCATTTATGACCGGTACCTCGGCAAACTGTGCCATTTCATGTAATGTTGCCTCTTCATATGTTCGAAGCATAATTAAGTCGACGTACCTACTGAGAACTCTCGCAGTATCTGCAATAGTTTCTCCATGGCCAAGTTGCATATCATTACCTGATAAAACTATTGTCTGACCTCCCATTTGGCGCACGCCCACATCGAAGCTTACTCGAGTGCGAGTTGAAGGTTTTTCAAAAATCAAAGCTACGATATGGCCGTCAAGTGCTCGATCGCTATCGAATGCACCCTTTGTCAAGCCTGATCTAGATTTTTTTAATTCCAAAGCAGTTTGGATGATCCTTTTTAGGTCACTGCTTTCTATAGTTTTTATATCTAAAAAATTTGCCATTTTATTTCTTTATTTAGCTATTCTTAATGAGTTTGCGGTCTGCTCCAACCTACTTAACGCCTCATTAATTTCTTCGATGGTTATATTAAGTGCAGGTAGTAGTCTAACGACATTATCACTCGCTGGCACTGTTAAAATGGCTTTCTCATAACCTTCTTGTACAAAATCTAAATTTGGGCATTTGCATTTAATCCCTAACATTAAACCAGTACCTCTAATTTCTTCAAAGATATCAGGATATTTATCAATTAATCCAAGAAGCCCTTGGGTTATAAGTCCTGATTTTTTTGTCACAGAGTTAAGAAACTCTGGCGTATTTACTATCTCAAGTACTTTAATCCCTACTGAGCAGGCCAATGGGTTCCCACCGTATGTAGAGCCATGTGTCCCAGCAGTCATTCCGCTGGCAGCACGTGTTTTAGCTAGAACAGCCCCAAGAGGGAACCCGCCACCGATGCCCTTGGCAACCATAGCTATATCTGGTTCTATTCCTGACCATTCGTGCGCAAATAGTCTGCCGGTTCGGCCAATACCGCATTGGACTTCATCAACAGCCAACAATATATCATGTTTGTCACACAAATCGCGTAGACCTTTTAAGCACTGGTCTGGTAAGAGACGGATCCCACCTTCGCCCTGTATGGGTTCTATAAGAATCGCTGCAGTTTTTTCATTAATTGCTGCTTCTATGGCATCATGATTGGACCAAGGAAGATGAACGAAGCCCGGGAGCATTGGACCAAACCCTTTCGTTAGTTTTTCACTCCCGGCTGCAGCGATGCCTGCTGACGACCGGCCGTGGAAAGAACCGTCAAAGGTTATTATTTCCACTCGCTCTCCTTGTCCTTTTTCGTGCCAGAACTTTCGAACCATTTTAACGGCTAGTTCGCAACTTTCTGTTCCGGAATTTGTAAAGAAAACGTTATCTGCAAAGGTTGTATCCACCATTAACTCTGCTAGTCTTTGTTGTTCGGGAATTTCATATAGATTTGAAACATGCCAGAGTTTGTTAGCCTGAGATGTTAATGCTTCTACAAGTTCAGAATTTGAGTGGCCAAGGGCATTTACAGCAATTCCAGCTCCCATATCGAGATAACCATCACCATTCTTTGTAAACAGCCAACTACCTTCACCTCGCTCAAAAGCCAATGGAGCACGGTTGTAGGTTGGCAATATGGAAGTATTCATTTAACTCTCTAAAATTTATTTAAATTAATCACTTATATCTCGATTGTAATGACTTTTATACTTTAACAACAATTATATGCAGGAGCCAGTCCAGAAACGGCAGAAGTTTTCCACTACTGGAGCAGCATAGGTATCCGGGATCTCACAGAATTTTAGTAAGTTTTTTGTAAAATATGTCTGTGACTTTTCGAATGTATTACTGGCTATATTAGTATAAAGAGCAAATATAAAAAGATTTTATAATTCCTATATGGTTTGCAGGTGTTTGAGCTTCATAAAGAAAAAACGGAAGATTACTGGGATGTTGAAGCCCTTTTTGACCTTTGTTTCACTCCTGGGCGCTTTGCTTTATCTTCCTATCGACTTAGAGAGGGTCAATCACCGATTGATGAACTATGCCTAGTTGCTAAAAACGAGGAAGGTTTTTTAGCAGGTGCCATAAGATATTGGCCATCAGAAATTGAAAAAAATAAGGTTTTATTTCTTGGGCCAATTGCTGTTCATCCTACCTATCAGGGTGAGGGTATCGGTGCGGCTTTAATTAAAAGTAGCCTAAAAAGGGCGAGAGAACTCAATTGGAAACGAGTTCTAATGGTAGGTGATGAAGTCTATTACAGAAGATTTGGTTTTCGAATGATCAAGGGAATTATTTTTCCCCCACCAACAAATCCTAATCGCATTTTAGGCATAGAGTTGGAAGAATTTTCTTGGCAGGGTATCCAAGGTAAAGTTCTCCCCATCAAAATATAGAATTAAACTTCATGTTTTTTCTATTTTAGCCTGGATTTGTATTAAAAAGGGTGAAGACCTTAACCTTGTTGTAGCTTGAGCTTGATTAATATTTCAATTAATAGATTTCAGTTATTGTTTGATTTAGAAAGCAAGTGATCATTATTTAATGCCAAGATATGCTTTGAAAGTAGAATATCACGGTGGCCCTTTTGTTGGTTGGCAAAGGCAAACCGAGCTTCCTTCGGTACAAGGGAATATTGAACAGGCTTTATCTATTTTAGAACCTGGGGACCATACAATTGTAGCAGCTGGGAGAACTGACGCGGGGGTGCATGCTGTCGGGCAAGTTGCACATTGTGATCTAGTCACAGACTGGACTCCTTTTCGTCTATCGGAAGCTTTAAATTTTCATTTAAAACCAAGTCCAATATCAATTGTTTCTTGCGCAAAAGTTGATGAGGATTGGCATGCTCGATTTTCTGCGGTGGAGCGGAAATATGAGTTTCGTATAGTCTGCCGCCGTGCTCCTCTAACCCATGAAAACGGACTGGTTTGGCATGTCAAACATCATTTGGATGTTAAGGCGATGCAACGGGGTGCAAATTACTTGTTGGGTAACCATGACTTCACAACTTTTAGGTCGTCAATATGCCAAGCAACTAGCCCAGTTAAAACTCTAGATGAATTATTAGTAACGGAAATACCCATAAATAATGGAACGGAAATTCGGTTTACAATAAGAGCTCGGAGCTTTTTACATAATCAAGTCAGGAGCTTTGTTGGAACGCTGGAAAGGGTTGGAGCTGGAGCTTGGTCGCCAGAGGATGTACTGCAAGCATTATCTGCAAAGAATAGAACTGCGTGTGGTCCGGTGAGCCCCCCGTATGGCTTGTACTTAAGCTCTGTAAGATATCCCATCGAACCGTTTATCTAAACTTTTATTGCTTAGGCTTAACCTTAGTAGTTGGTTTTTCGTATTCAGGTCTTTCTGGCCAAGAATGTTTTGGGTAACGTCCCCGCATTTCCTTCCGTATATCTAAATAGCTTGTTTTCCAAAAATTTGGTAAATCCATTGTTTTTTGAAGTGGCCGTCCAGCTGGTGACAAAAGTGTTACAAGTAGTGGTTTGTTTTTGACCAGTGGATGTGATTTTTGTCCGAAAAGTTCTTGAAGGCGTAATTCTATGGAGGGATGCTCTCCAGTATAATCAATGGGTAATTTTCGACCTAATGGGCTGACAAAGTATTTTGGGACAACTTCATCTAGTTTAGTTAGCTGTTGCCAACTAAGTAAATTTTGCAGGGCTGGTAGGCAGTCAAATTTTTTCCAATCGTCGGCAGTCTTTATGTTTTTTATGAATGGCTTTAGCCATTCATTTGCAGTTTCCTTTAAATGATGTTTGTCCATGTTGGGAAAACCTTCACCGCCAAGTTTGACTCTGGAAATGAATTGATCTTCCGCTGCGCTGAAATGAAAGCCTATATCTACAATTGCATTAATAATTGTTGAGGCTATTTCCTCAAATGGTGGATTGACCCAGTTCTCAGATTTGAGGGGTATTTTCCCAAGCATTTCAGTTTTAGATGTTTTTAAACGCTTTTCTCGTGTCGACCAGTAACAAGTATTTTGCCATATAATCTTATCTTCAAAGAGTTTACGTATTTCGTTTTCTGAAATTCCTATGCCTAATCTTATTTTCGTGTCTTTGCGATCACCGTCTATATCCACAGCTACAATGTAATTTTGCTTGCTTAGTGGATCACCTTGCTGAAGATGAGCCCCCTTTCCACTAGATAAGAGATACTTTGAAGTGGAACCATCTCTTTTCTTTCCTATGCGGTCAGGGAATGCCAGGGCCAGGCTTTGAGCTGTGGATAAAGAAGTTTCATGGTTCACTAGTTTTTCAAGAATCTTTCGATCTGCTTCTATTCTGGAAAATAAACCAATCTTTATTTTTCGACGTTTAAGTTCATCTTGAAAGTGATCTATGCGCAATTGGAAATCACTACTACCTTCATTAAACAAAATATCTTTATTTTGCAGTAAGGCTGCGATTATGGCAGATTTTTTCCCTGCCTTATTAAGCATATGTGCTAAGCGTACATGGCATGGGAATTTTGAGATTTCTTGACCATGAGGTGTTATTTTATTTTCAATTGTAGTTGCACCAAGCTGATATAAAAGTTCATATGCTTTTTCTAGCCGAGCTGGCTCTGGCTCTGTCAAAAACTTCATACTTTTTAGTTCTGAACCCCATAGGGAAAGTTCTAAAGCAAAATTACTGAGGTCAGAAATTTCAATTTCGCTGGGAGGAAATTCTGGCATTGCACCTTCCTCATTCGCCGACCAGTAACGATAACACCAACCTTCGGCGATACGTCCTGCTCTTCCCATTCGTTGCTTTGCTTCTGCCTTAGAAATTTTTTGTGTAATAAGCCGAGACATTCCACTGGAGGCATCATATAGTGCGCGCCTCGTGTAACCACTATCAACCACTACCCTAATTCCCGGAATTGTCAGTGAGGTTTCCGCAATAGAGGTTGATAGAACTACTTTACGTAAAATTTTGTTTTCTAATGGCTCTAAAATTTTGGTCTGTTGTTCAAAAGGCAGCGATCCGTACAGTGGCATTATTAACGCCGTTTGAGGCAACTTTTTCTTTAATAGCTTTTCTATTGTTCTTATTTCAGCTTCCCCAGGCAGAAATGCAAGGATACCTCCGTCTGTCATTTTAAAGGCATCGTAAACAAGTTCGGAGAAATTTTCCCACAAATTGTCATCTTTTGATTTCGGGCGAGACAAGTAATTACATTTTACCTTATAAGCTCGCCCATCAGATATAATTGGAGCATTTGTGTCTAATATTTTAGAAACGGGTGCGACATCTAACGTCGCAGACATAACTAATATCTTTAAGTCATTCCTCAAAACTTCCGCGACTTGTAGGCTCAGCGCGAGGCCCAAGTCAGCATTAATAGATCTTTCGTGGAATTCATCAAAAATAATACAACCAACTTTGGGCAAACTTTGATCTGATTGAATCATTCTTATTAAAATGCCTTCAGTTACAACCACGATGCGGGTTTGCTTACTTACTTTGTTGAGTCCTTTAATCTGAAAGCCAACAGTTTCTCCGACCTTTTCATTAAGTAACGACGCCATTTGACTTGCAGCCGCACGTGCCGCAAGTCTTCTAGGTTCTAAAATTATTATTTGCCCATTTACATTTGGGCTCTCAAGCAAACTCAAAGGAACAATGGTTGTTTTCCCTGCTCCAGGAGGAGCCACAATAACAGCGCGATTCTCTACCGAAATAACTTCCTGCAATTGTTTTATAACATCATGTATCGGGAGTAGATATTTCACGGTTTATCTGCGAACAAATTTGGCGCGCCCACGGTTTGTTTCAATTTGAAAAGAGATGACCTTGTAAAATTCGTTTTGATACTCGTATTTAACATTAAAGGGAAAATTTCTCCCATCTTTCAATTCTTTGGCTGAATAACCCCCCATTCGCGTATAAATACCATGGCAATTTAATTGACCATCAGATGTCTCTTCACCGTGTGTAAATTTTATTTTAACGCGCCTTATACCATCAAACATCGCGAAATCTTGTGCACATATATTTGCCTTTTTTTGATCTCTCAGAATAAAAATTATCGCGCTCATCGGATCGAGCGTATCCAATTGTTCATTAGGGTCCTGCCAGTAGGGTTTTGGAGTTTTTTTTGTCTTCAGCTCAATACTAGATCGGGAATATAGCAATGTCTTTTCTTCTTTTCGTCTGCCAGTGTCTGATTTCTCGGAATAGTATTTTGGTTTGAAAAACCCATTTTCGACCTTGCCTTGTGATGATGCTTCAAATTTATATTTAGAAACTACAGAAAATATGCCTGTTGAACGCAAATTACCTGCCGCACTATATAAATTATCTTTTAATTCAACAGCGTAATTAAGTCTGCCCAGTTTTAGGCCAAGTATATATACATCAAAAATATTCTGCTGTGCCTTGCTATATGAGTATCCTGGTGAGAGGAACACCACGAGAAAGCAAATTGTTAAGATAATTCTCAATACTCTTGTTCCATCAAAGATATTTTATAACTTGTTCTAGTTGTAGCTTCATCTAGGCAAAAATTTGCTGTAAAGGTCAACAGGTGGCACTATAAATCTTTTGTGTGATGGACGGTATGGAAAATATTGCCGAATTAGCTAAAAGTGTGATGAATGCGGATCGTCGAGCATTATCTCAGGCTATTACATTAATTGAAAGCTCGAGAGATGATCATCGGATCCAAGCTATGGAATTGATGAATCATCTTAGGTCATCTGATAGAAAAGCCATTCGTGTAGGACTATCCGGAACTCCTGGGGTAGGTAAATCGACTTTTATTGAAAGCTTCGGGACCTATCTTACAGGAATGGGTTTAAGGGTAGCCGTACTGGCAGTTGATCCCAGTTCAATTAGGTCAGGAGGTTCTATCCTGGGTGATAAAACCAGAATGGAAAGGTTGGCGCGGGAACCAAACGCTTATATCAGACCATCTCCAAGTCAGACCCATTTGGGAGGCGTAGCTAGACGTTCTCGGGAGGCTGTTGCAATTTGTGAAGCAGCAGGTTTTGATATCATCTTCATCGAAACTGTTGGGGTCGGGCAATCTGAAACAATAGTTTCAGAAATATCTGATATTTTCTTACTCCTTATTGCGCCGGCTGGTGGTGACGAGCTGCAAGGTGTTAAACGAGGCATCATGGAAATAGCAGATTTAATTCTTGTAAATAAAGCGGATGGTGACCTTAAAGCCGCTGCTTCGCGAACTTGTTCTGATTATTCCAGTTCTTTGATGCTTTTGCGCAAAAGAGTGCATGATCCAAAGGGGTTTCCCCTTGCGATGACTATATCGGCTTTGGAGGAAGATGGACTGGCCGATGTATGGGATAAAATTGAACAGCTGCTAGACTGGAGGAAGGCTGAGGGATGGTTTGACAATAATCGAACTGCCCAATCACGTTTTTGGTTTAAGGAAGAAATTCGCCAGGGTCTCTTATCAATGCTTGATGACGAAAAAGTTAAAGAAGAAATGTCAGCATTGATGAATATGGTTGATAATGGCGAAATCTATTCTTCAGCGGCGGCTCAGAAGATTTTGAAAAAATATACAGCGAAACCCACATAATTATCAAGATTCGGAACGGGGTTGTCTATTTTGTTATAATATTAAGTTCCAGTGCTTGACGATCTCTAACTTTAAACTTAGAAGCACTTCAAATTTGTAGTTAATAGAATCTGTATTTTCCAAAATTGAGCTACTTAATTGGTTGATCAATTCTAAAAAAACAAGGAATTCGATATGTCACGTCGCTGTGAATTGACTGGAAAAGGCCCCATGACAGGTAATAATGTCAGTCATGCTAACAACAAAACGAAGCGAAGATTTTTACCAAATCTTAACGATGTGACTTTGCAGTCAGAAAGCTTGGGTCGTGGCTTCAAGATGCGAATTACGGCAGCAGCGCTGCGAAGTGTGGATCACCGCGGTGGATTGGACGCTTTTCTCCTTAAAGCGAAAGATTCCGAACTGTCGGATAATGCACTGAAAATTAAAAAGGAAGTTATGAAAAGCCAGGCAGCAGAGGCTTAGCTTAACTTTTAAAACATAGAAGGAAGTAAATAATGATTTCTTTCTATAGGCATTTCATTTTTTTGCTAGCAGCAATGCTAACGCCCCTAGTTGTGGGAGCGGAAGCAATAACGGTTGATGGTGCATATGCGCGCGCTTCCTCCAAATTGGCAAAATCAGCAGCGGCCTTCATGGAAATAAAGAATATGTCTTCAACAGAGGACCGTTTGATTGGTGCAAGATCAGACTTTGCGAAGAGGGTTGAGTTACACACTCACATTAAGAGTGAAGATGGTGTAATGAAAATGAGGCGAGTAGACGGTGGATTATTAATTGCAGGTAATGGAAACCTCATGCTTCAACGAGGTGGTGATCACATAATGTTCATGGGACTTTCCAAGCCTATTGCTGATGGGGACACAATACAATTAATGCTGATTTTTGAGAACGCGGGTTCATTTGAGATAGAGATTCCGGTTTATTTGAAAGAAATGGCAGTTTCTGGTTCTGGATCACTCGCTCATACACATTTTCATACGCACAAAAACTCGACAAAACACAAACATACCCATACTCACTTAGATTAACATTAGAGAAACTCTTGGTTAAATCAGTACTTTTCGTTTGTCTTGGTAACATCTGTAGGTCTCCAACTGCCGAGGGAATATTTCGTTCAAAAATTAAAACTAAGGGTTTTAAAATTCTTCATGACAGCGCGGGTTTAACAAACTGGCACCAAGGACAGTCACCGTACGAGCCGATGCAAACTACATGTGAGAAGCATGGTTACAATATCTCTGATTTAAAGGCTAGGATTATAAAGAAAGAGGATTACAGGGACTTTGATTGGATTTTGGCAATGGATGATCAAAATATCGATGAGTTGAAGAATATTTATCCATCTGATCCAGATAACAAAATAAGGAAGATAACAAGTTTTATCGATGGATCGCTAAACCGTATTAATGTGCCTGATCCTTATTACACGGGAGACTATGAGGCTTCTCTCAACTTAATCGAGCAAGCTGTGGAAGCTTTTTTAAATCAAATTTTTGAGTGATTTTGCGATATAGCAAAAAAATGACGTATTTTGCGCCTATTTTGGTCACTTGGTCTTTCCTTTTTATCAATGGACCCTAACTCATCTATGAGAATAAATTGACTTTGATCCAATTGGGAACACGGATCGTAGAAAACCTTAGCCAGGAGTAGTCATGTCTTTATTAATATTATACCTAGCAACAGCTTTAGTTTTTCTTGCCTTAGATGTGGTAATGCTTAAGCGTGTGCTACACCCATTGTTTTCTAAGCACATTGGCCACATGATGCTCGACGCGCCTAAAATGGGAGCAGCTGGAGTGTTCTACCTGCTTTATGTGGCTGGTATAGTTTTCTTTGTAGCTCTTCCGGCTGCAAATGGTGGAAGCATGTTCCAAGCATTCATAGCTGGTTTGGTATTGGGAGCCATGGCTTATGGTACGTACGAATTCACAAATTTTGCGACCTTAAAAGGATGGCGCAGAAGAATGGTAGCGATCGATTTGTCGTGGGGTGCTCTACTTACGGCTCTTTCTGCTGTGGGCGGTGTGTGGATCCACTCAATTGTTACCTAAGCCTACTATCCTCCTGGTAGGATCAGTAGTATTATCGGCACTTGGCAATTTGTAAAAACGCAAGTATAGCGTAGTCACGCTTAGCGGAAAGAGTATACATGCCGGGTAGTGCAAATCTAAATACGATGATAAAAGCTGCCCGACGAGCTGGGCGTTCTCTTGTTAAAGATTTTAGAGAAGTAGAAAATTTGCAAGTCTCTCGTAAAGGCGCAGGCGATTTTGTTTCACGAGCTGATACAGCAGCAGAAGAAATTATAAGAGAAATTTTAACTGAAGCCAGACCCACCTATGGTTGGTTAGGTGAAGAAAGTGGAAGTTCAGATGGCGAGGACCCAACTCGTCGTTGGATTGTTGATCCGCTAGATGGAACGACTAATTTTCTACATGGTCTCCCTCACTGGGCAGTATCAATTGCTCTGGAACACAAAGGTAAAGTAATTTCTGGTGTCATCTTTGACGCCGCAAAAGATGAACTTTTTTATGCTGAAAAAGGTACCGGTGCCTGGATGAACGGCCCACGAATGAATGATGAAAGAATTCGTGTATCAGCAAGGAGCAGAGTATCCGACAGCTTATACGCAACAGGTATCCCATTTGCCGCTTCTGTAGCAGATCTTCCTTCCACATCTCAGCAGCTTAAACGTCTTATGCCAATTAGTGCAGGCGTCCGTCGTCTTGGTAGTGCCGCTCTTGATTTAGCATATGTTGCCGCTGGTAGATATGATGGCTACTGGGAGCGTGGATTAAAGTCATGGGACATTGCAGCGGGAGTGGTAATTGCCCGAGAAGCGGGAGCTATTGTTGAAGCGCTAGATGGAGGTAGCGACGAACCGCATGATTTAGGCAATGTAATCTGTGCAAACGATGCTCAATTCGAGGAATTTGCAAAAATAATAAGGAATTAATTCAACCCCAGGGTGATTTTTTCCCAAGACGTGACTTTACCTTTGGGATTGCTGACTTAACCAGTGTGTATTGTGCCTCAGGATGTGGTGGATGTCCGCTACTATCTTTCCAAAATCTAAGGCCACCCAATCTAATAAAGGTAGGAAGGCAAAGAATACTTCCAACGACAAATCCTCCAATATGCGCCCAGTAAGCTACACCGCTTTTGCCTGAAGGAAGAACAGTTCCATTTGCCAGCTGTAGAAGAAACCATGCGCCAAGCACCAGCCAGGCCCGCAAAGAAATAATTTTGAAAAATATAAAAATAAAGAAAATTACATCCACCCGCGCCTTGGGATATAATAATAGATAGCCTCCCATTACACCTGCTATAGCCCCCGATGCACCAACCAGAGGTATCGGTGACAAAGGTGCTGTCAGATAATAGATTATACTCGCTCCAACACCACTTAATAAATAAAAAGCTAGAAAGCCAAAGTGTCCCATTTGATCTTCAAGGTTATCCCCGAAAATATAGAGGAATAACATATTCCCTGCTAAGTGTAGTATGCCACCATGAAGAAAAGTTGAGCTTAATAAAGTATAGAAACCTTCGCCTTGGCTAAGGTGGTACGGGGTCAGTGCCCAAATTGAAAAAAATTCATTTATAATTACTGGATCGTTTATACTTCCCCAATAGCTGAAAAATATGATGCAATTTAGGAAAATTATGGAATAAGTGATATAAGGCGTCCGCCCAGATGGATTATGGTCCCTTATTGGTAGCATCCTGTAATGCCTAACTTCTTTATGTAAAAAACGGTTGCTCTTTTAGGATAATCCTTGCCTCAGAAATATCAAATGGCAAGATGCTTATATAGTTTTCAATAAACTCCATTAACAATGTTTAAGAAATTTAGAGCGATTGACACGCTTGATAATCATTTATGGGAGTTTCTACTTATTTAATAAAATTCAATAAAAAGTATGGTCGAGCAGAAGACACCGTTCAATTTGGGATAATAGTTATTAAGAGCGAATTCATTTCCGCTCTCAAATATTTTTAGATAAAGTGATCTTATATTATTATGATGATGGTAAAGTAATATTAGTTCTCTTGTTCCATTTTCATTGGCTTATTATCCCGTGAAACCCGCTGCATCTGCTTCATCCCATAGAGCTTGCCAAGCTTTTTTGGCTTTGCCTCTATGCTTAACAGATCTTGCTTCTTCAAGGTTGTCGAGCATGCTATCTCCTTCGACCACTATCAGTCCTATCATACCCATATTTGCGTGAGGCTTGCATTGATATCCATAAAACCCTGGGACATCGAATACCACATTGACTTGTTTATTAATTTTACCTCTCCATTTTTCAGCGCCAGCAGGTAACATACCCTTTATGATTTCGCTGTTGTGTCCCTTGTCAGTAGGTATAAAACTCACTTCGTCGCCAACTTGGACTTTTAATAAACGTGGTGAAAAAATCATCTTGTTCTTGGAGTTATTTGGGTCTTTATTTAGCATTAGAATTTCATATTTTGTGGATGCCACCGCCCCAGTTGATAGTAGTAGTGAACTCGTAAAAGCAGCGGATGTTGCCATAAATTCTCGTTTAGAAATTTTTCTAGTCATTTTATTCTCCATAATAAAAATTCCCAGGCCATGTACC
>Ga0208127_1000086_pt1 | contig 44883 bp, 44 predicted proteins | sample ETNtaG_6_FD_185751 | JGI IMG/M metagenome (GOLD analysis project Ga0208127, IMG submission 185751) | Marine microbial and viral communities from oxygen minimum zone, Eastern Pacific Ocean - ETNP201306SV45 (SPAdes) (version 2) | ecosystem: Environmental > Aquatic > Marine > Oceanic ... | reverse complement strand
AGAGGTAGTTGAGGAAGCTGCTGAAGAGGTAGTTGAGGAAGCTGCTGAAGAGGTAGTTGAGGAAGCTGCTGAAGAGGTAGTTGAGGAAGCTGCTGAAGAAGAGGAAGAAGAGAGCAAATGAGTTCAGAAGCTCCTACAGCAGAAGGTGTACTCGAGTACTTAATCAAGTCCATAGTTGAAAACCCTGATGAGGTTCAGATTGAATCTGAAGGCGATGAGCGATGCACATTCTCGGTAACTGTCGCAGACGAAGATATGGGGCGAGTAATCGGAAAACGTGGACGAGTTGCAAATGCAATTAGAACTATTGTCCGCGCAGCAGCTGTTCGCGATGAAATAGAAATTGATGTTGATTTCGTTGATTAAATTCTAAATCGGGCTTTCGATGAGAGATCCTGACGATTCAGACCTTCTAGAAGTAGGACGGATAGATCGTGCGCACGGAGTAAAAGGCGAAGTCATCGTGAATTTAGTTACTGACCGTTTAGAACGTTTGTCTTCGGGTTCAAGACTTCAAACTCCTCAAGGAGATTTAACGGTAGTAAAGAGTCGACCGCATCAACATCGACATCTTGTCTATTTTGAGGAAATAAAAAGCCGAGAAATCGCAGAAAATTGGCGAGGAACAAAACTTTTTGCTGAACCAATTACAGATCCAGAAGATGAAACTTTATGGGTGCATGATTTAGTGGGAGCAGAGGTTTTAGATCAACACGGAGTATCCCATGGCTTAGTTGTTGCCGTAGTTTCTAATCCAGCAAGTGATTTGCTTGAACTTGAAAATGGTGATCTCGTGCCCCTCACTTTTGTAGTAGATATTGAGCCTCAGAGACTAATCTCCGTTGAAGCTCCTGAAGGCCTTTTTAAAGAAAAGAATTAAAGAAAATGAAGATAAGCGTTTTTACTATCTTCCCTGAAATGATAGATGGGTATACGTCTCAAAGCATTCTCGGCCGATCGAAGGATGCTGGTCTAATTGAAGTAACTAGCCATGATTTACGAGATCAAGCTGATGACCCACACCGGACAATTGACGACAGCCCATTTGGGGGAGGCCCAGGCATGGTCTTAATGTCAGAGCCAGTTTTCAAGTGTGTAGAGACAGTGAATCCGCCAAGGCCGCTGATTTTACTTAGCCCTAGTGGAAGAAAATTTGATCACGTAACAGCAACCGAACTATCCGAGTTAGAAGGATTCTCTCTTCTTTGCGGGCGCTATGAAGGCGTTGATGAACGCATTCGAAAGAACCTTTGTGACGATGAGATTTCAATAGGTGATTATGTACTGGCAGGGGGAGAATTAGCAGCCTTAGTAGTTATCGAGGCAGTAGTACGATTACGGCAAGGAGTATTAGGAAATGAGGACTCAAAAAATGAAGAATCTTTCGTTGAAGATCTGTTAGAGCATCCTCACTACACCCGACCAGCCGAATTTCGTGGAGAAAAAGTCCCATCAACACTCTTATCTGGAAATCATGAAGAAATAAGACGTTGGCGTAAGATTCAATCTCTACTAACTACTATTCGCAAACGTCCAGACTTGATAGATAAGCGGGGCGGTTTAACTCTAGAGGAAAAGGAATTATTGCAGGATGTTGAGAAACATAAAGAATAAATAGGGGTGAATCTCTTAATCCAGCCTCTACACTTACTAGGCGACCTAAACGTAGTCGCTTTAGATTCTGACCAAATTCGCTGAGGATATAACAATGCAACCTACAGACCTCGTCGACCAACAAAACCTCCGAGACGACATTCCTGCTTTCGCTTCTGGCGATACTGTCAAGGTTCACGTTCGAGTTGTAGAAGGAAACCGCCAGCGGATACAGGTATTTGAAGGTGTTGTTTTACGACGACAAGGAAGTGGAATTCGAGAAACCTTCACAGTAAGAAAGTTAAGTTTCAGCGTTGGAGTAGAGCGTACTTTCCCTGTTCATTCACCAGTAATTGAAAAAATTGAGGTTATGACACAAGGGGATGTACGCCGAGCCAAGCTCTACTACTTAAGAGATCGTGTTGGTAAGAGAGCCAAAGTCAAAGAAAAGCGAGATTGGTAATAACCACTCTTTAAAGTCGCCTGTTCCAGCATCCCCGATGCCAATGACGTCTCAGATCAGGAGCTTCAATTGGTACAACAACTAGATGTCCTAGTCCCTTCGGTATGTCACGGTTACACCCAGGACAGATATATTTTTTCATCGCTTGATAAGGCTGAATTGTTTTTACCTCAAGTTCCCCGAAAATTTCTGGATTATCCATCAACGATCACCCAAGAAATGCCCAAAGTAGAAGAAGTAGAGCTACAACGATCCCAGAAATCACGAAAACAAAGTCGCTGGGACGACGGCGATGAAAACGATTTGGATCAAAACCCATAGAGTTCAGTATCGTCTTTATTCTAATGCGATCACACTTTTTAACTTTGATTTCTGTTCTCGTCCTTTCGATGATTGGTGTTGGATGTGTTGTTTCCGCACCAGACGTTCCACAGGGATCCGATCAATCAGTCTTTGAGGGAAGAAAAGTTTGGACAACTTTTTGTAGTTCATGCCATGGCCCAAGCGGAAATGGCGGACGTGGCCCATCAGTACAAGAAATTGAAAAAAAATACGTAAACCCAGAAGACGTTTTATTAATTATCAGCAAAGGTCGTAATGGGATGCCTGCTTTTGAGGAAAGATTAAGCAAAGAAGAAATCGAATCGGTTTATTCCTACATCCGAGAAGTTCTTTGAAGGTTTGACCGGCACATCCGGTATTACTTCGATTCCGATACACTCACATAGGCCTAACAACCGTTTGGCCTAGAAAAATATTCACTCGATCCACCCACGGTCGCCATTAGGCGCCGGATCGGGGTAAGACAAACCGATGGGAAAGGAAAAACGACATGGCAGTCGTCACAATGAAGCAGCTTTTAGAAGCAGGGGTCCATTTCGGGCATCAAACAAGCAGATGGAACCCAAAAATGCAAAGGTTCATACATGGAGAGCGCTCCGGTATATACATTATTGATCTTCAACAAACACTTAGTTGCATAGAGAGCGCATATGGGTTCACCCGAGATCTAGCAGCTAACGGAGGACGGGTGTTATTTGTTGGCACAAAACGTCAGGCTCAAGATCCAATCCGGTCATATGCGGAAAAATGTGGCATGCCTTATGTGAATCAAAGATGGTTAGGCGGAATGCTTACAAATTTCCAAACTATCTCAAAACGCGTAGCCAAGATGCAGGAATACCAGCGCATGCGCGATTCAGGAGAATTCGAAGTCATGCCTAAAAAAGAAGCTCTGCAATTCTCAAGAGAGCTAGAGAAATTAGAAAGAAACTTAACTGGAATCAGCGACATGAAATCTCTTCCAGAGGCAATCTTTGTTATAGATACGGTAAGAGAGCACATCGCAATCACAGAAGCAAACAAACTAGGAATACCAGTGATTGCTGTTTTAGATACGGATTGTGATCCAGATGTTATTCGATATCCAATCCCTGGAAATGATGACGCAATTCGTTCAGGAAGACTGCTATGTCGTGTTATTTCTGATGCAATAGAAGAAGGAAGGTTTATCTCAAACTCTCAAAATAGAGCAGATGACACCCCTTCTCTCGATACAGAAGAAAGGGCCGCAGCACAAGCACAGGCACAAGCACAAGCTGAGGCAGAAGCCGAAGAACGAGAAAAGCGTGTAGCTGAAAACCTAGATTCAGAAACACAAGAAGATAAATCAGACGAAACTCAAGAAGAAAATAGCGAAGGAGCTTAATTATGGCCGACGTCACCGCTCAAGATGTCAAATCGTTACGGGACGCTACAGGTGCCGGAATGATGGATGCAAAAAAAGCTCTTATTGAAGCAGAAGGGGATGCTGAAGCCGCAGCCCAAATCTTAAGAGAAAAGGGATTAGCCAAAGCAGCCACTCGAACCGATAGGGAGAACGCTGAAGGTTCAGTAGCGGTAGTTGCTGAAGGAAACAAGGCAGCATTAGTGCACATAAAATGCGAAACAGATTTTTCAGCAAAATCAGAACAGTTTCAAACGTTTGTCGACTCCTTAACCGCAAATGTTTTTTCCAATGGAGTAGATGCAGTCGATGGCTATACGCAAGAACTTGATGATCTCCGCTTATCAATTAAAGAAAATGTTGAAGTCGGAAAAGTTGAAGTTGTAGAAGCGGAAGAAGGAAATCTGATAGACGTTTATCTTCATAAGCAAGATGGACGAGGAGTAAATGGAGTAATCGTAGAAGGAAAAGGCGTTGACCAAGAGACTCTTCACCAAGTTGCTCTTCACATAGCCTTCGCTAAACCAGCTGCCCTCACTCGGGAAGAAATACCCGAAGAAGCTATAGAGAAAGAGAGAGCTGCTCTTCTCGAAATAACTAAAGCTGAAGGCAAGCCAGAACAGGCATGGGAAAAAATTGTTGAAGGCCGTCTCACAGGTTGGTTCAGAGAATCAGTTTTACTTGACCAAGGACTTCATGGAGACAAGACTTCAGTTAGAGATTCATTAGGCGGTGGAGAAATAGTTCGCTTCGTCCAGGCATATCTCGGAGGTTGAGTTTGTCCAGTAAAGATTCTGCTCGATGGAGTCGAGTTCTTTTAAAAGTTTCCGGTGAGGCATTTGCCGGAAATAACGGGTATGGCATTGACGGCGAAATCGTCACGCAAATAGCTAAAGAAATAGTTGATGTCAGAGATGCATTTGATGTTGATCTAGCTGTTGTTGTAGGCGGAGGAAATATTTGGCGGGGGATGTCAGGTGCTGGAGCAGGCATGGATCGAGCACAGGCTGATTATATGGGGATGCTTGCAACATCAATTAATGCTTTAGCTCTTCAAGACACATTAGAGCAATTAGGTCAACCTACTCGTGTGCAAACAGCAATTCATATGGCACAAATCGCTGAACCATATATAAGGCGTCGAGCCATTCGCCATTTAGAAAAAGGTCGTGTAGTAATTTTTGCAGGTGGAACGGGAAATCCTTTTTTCACTACAGACACTGCAGCAGCACTAAGAGCAGTAGAAATGGAAGCTCAAGTACTTCTTAAAGGGTCACATTCAGGAACAGATGGTATATATACGGCTGACCCTAGAGTTGATCCGAAAGCTAACAAAATAGATGAGATCAGCCATCTTGAGGTTATTAAACAAGGTCTTCAACCTATGGATTCAACGGCAATTACGCTTTGTATGGATAATCAGCTACCCATCGTGATGTTTGATCTTATGAGTTCAGGCAATGTTAGATCCATACTTGCAGGGGAACCTGTCGGTACTCTGGTTGCTTAATGAGGAGTGAATTTGAGTAACGAAATGATTCAGTTAGTGCTTGAAGAAGCTGAAGAACGCATGACGGAAGCTGTCGCTCATTCAAAAAAAGAGTTCTCTACAATACGCACCGGTCGCGCATCTTCTTCCTTAGTGGAACGTATCTCAGTAGAGGCGTATGGAGTTGAGATGAAATTGCAAGAGCTAGCAAGTTTCTCTGTTCCTGAAGCACGACAATTGTTGATTACACCACATGATCCTGGCAACGTAACAGCCATTGAAAAATCAATCGTTAAGGCAGAATTAGGCCTGACCCCCAGTAACGATGGACATTCAATAAGATTATCTTTTCCTGAGTTAACTCAGGAAAGACGACAAGAGTTGGTGCGAATGGTGAACAGCATGGCAGAAGAAGGAAAAAATCGACTCAGAGGCCAGCGGCGTAGTGGACGTAAAGATCTTGATGATATTGGCGGTAGTGGCGGCGTCTCAGAAGATGATATTAAACATGCCTCCGATCGCTTAGATGAACTAATCCATAAACATGAGGCTGCTATTGATCAAGCTAGAGCATCCAAGGAGAGTGAACTACTTGAGGTCTAGGCTTAAGGTAATTCGGGAGAAATAATGAATGATCAACCAAAATTTGAAGAGATAAGGATACTTGGACTCGAAACCTCAGAAGACGAGGTTACTCCAGGGCGGTCAGTATTTGAAGAAGATCAGCCAGGTAATGATCTTCCACCTTGGACAGATCCACCGGCCACTTCATCGTCTTCTGATGAATGGTTAGAAGAAGAGGTTCCCCGTTGGGCAGATGATGTTCCAGAAGAACATGAATCTCAACAACCGGTAGCTAATTTAGAAGATTCTTCTGCAACTTCTTTCTTTGAAACAGAGACGACACAGGCTTCTTCTGGTATTTCAGGAGAGTTCAACCCTCCAATACTTCCGCCAGAAGAACCGCTCCCTCCTCTCCCAGCTAATGAAGCGCCGATGCAAGAACCAAATCAGGATGGCAAAGGTGGTAAGCGCCGCGGGAGGAAACGTGAAAACTCGTCTGGAGAAGGCAGAGATATGCCTATTGCGATAATAACTGGCCTAGCACTTGGAGCGCTTGTGCTTATCGCTTTCTATCTTGGTGCCGCAGTAACCATGGTGGTGGCAACATTTTTCTTGGTTCTTGCTGCAGCAGAGTTTTTTATGGCTGTTCGCCGAGCAGGCTATCAACCTGCTTCACTTCTAGGAATTGTCGCAGTTGCGGCTTTGAATCTGGGGGCGTATTGGCGATTTGAAGCAGCGGTTCCACTAGTGCTTCTCCTAACAGTTCTATTTACATTTCTTTGGTACTTCACCGGTGTGGATAGAGAAGCGCCGATGCTCAACATTTCCGTGACAATGTTTGGTGTTCTCTATATTGGGATGTTGGGTTCATTTGTAGGGCTCATGCTCAAAGACGCAAATGGTATTGGCATGATGCTTGCCGCTGTTCTTGCCACTGTTGGATATGACACTGGTGGTCTTGTTATAGGCCGTATTGCTGGTCGGACACCACTCGCAGCAGTAAGTCCAAACAAAACAATGGAAGGTTTAATCGGCGGTATGGCAGTGTCTTTTGCTGTCACTGTATTAGTTACGGGTCAAATTACACCGTTTGGAGACACCCCAGGAGATCTAGGTTCAGCTTTTGTTCTTGGGGTAGTCGCAGCTTTAGTGGCCCCACTAGGCGATCTTTGTGAGTCGATGATTAAGAGAGATCTGGGTATAAAAGATATGGGAAGTATTCTTCCAGGGCATGGAGGTCTACTTGACAGATTTGATGCTCTCCTCTTTGTCTTACCCGCCACATATTACACTGCGCGTCTTTTAGATCTATTCGGCGGCTGATCTATATATAACTTAAGTTAAATCACGGTATTCTCCTTTTATGGCTACCAAAGTTTCTGTCCTTGGTTCAACAGGGTCAATTGGTACACAAACGCTCGAGATTGTTGATTCATGTCCAGATGAATATGAAGTCGTATCTCTTGGAGCGGCAAAATCTTTGGAAAAACTTGCAGATCAAGCAAAGCAATTCAATCCAGCAGTTGTAGCTATTGAGGACCCAAGTTTGGTTTCAGATTTAAAGAATCTCTTGCCTTCGAAAATAGAAATACTTGCCGGCCAAACTGCTCTTGCTGAGGCAGCAGAAATGGGGGAAGTAGCGATAAATGGTGTCGTGGGTTTTGCAGGATTACCTGTAACTATGTCTGTTCTAGAAGCAGGAAATCGTCTTGGATTAGCGAACAAAGAGTCTCTTATTGCTGCTGGACCAGTAGTACAGAAAGCAAGGAATACTCCTGGGGCTGAGTTGCTACCAGTAGATAGCGAGCATTGTGCAATACACCAATGTTTACGGGCAAACAATAATGAAGAAAACGTATCGAAAATTGTTTTGACTGCTTCTGGTGGGCCATTTCGCGGTAAAGAACTAGCCGAGCTCTCAACAATTAGTGTTGAAGAAGCCTTGAATCATCCAACCTGGTCTATGGGTCCAAAAATTACTGTTGATTCTTCAACGCTCATGAATAAAGGACTAGAAGTTATAGAAGCGCACGAACTATTTGGAATTGATTATGAGGATATAGAGGTGGTAGTACATCCACAGTCGATTGTGCATTCCATGGTTACTTTCTCTGATGGGGCAACAATTGCTCAACTTTCACAACCGGACATGCGTTTATGCATTGGGTATGCCTTGGCCTATCCGAATCGCTTAAGTGTTCCTTATGGAGAAATTGATTGGAGTGAGTTAAGTCAACTCGATTTTGAAACACCAGATCGTGCAGTGTTTCGTTGCTTAGACCTAGCTTTTGAAGCAGGTTCTATGGGGGAGACAGCTCCTGCTTGGTTGAATGCGGCTAATGAGGTAGCAGTTGCTTCTTTTCTTGAAAAGAAGCTTTCATGGATTGGGATATCTCAAGTTTTAGAAGAATCTTTAAATGCTTGGTCCGGTGATAAGGCAAATGAGATTCAAGATATTTTGGAAATAGATAAGCAGTCTCGAAGACTCACTTCTGAGATAATTCTGAACAAGACATGAAGAAATTAGAAAAACCAGAGCAAATTCGACTGCTGCTACTGATTTTTCTAGGGGTGGTCCTTATTCAATTCGGTGGGCTGTCGATGGTTGCTGTAGTGCTTGCTTTCGTGGTCATGTTGGCACTTCACGAACTAGGGCATTTACTTGCCGCCCGTTTATCAGGAATGAAGGTCACTGAGTATTTCATTGGGTTTGGACCACGTTTATGGTCAATCAAAAGAGGAGAAACGGAATACGGAGTAAAAGCAATTCCGGCTGGTGCGTACGTTCGGATTATCGGCATGTCAAATCTTGAAGATGTCGAAGTAGAAGATGAGTCCCGTTCATATCGCGCTCAAAGTTATCCACGACGACTTGCAGTTTCTTTGGCAGGTTCAGGTATGCAATTCATCCTTGCCTTTGTTTTACTTTTTTTCCTCTTTTCAATGGTGGGTAGCCCGTCGACAGATACTTGGGAAGTTGGTTCTGTAGTAAGTGACTCAACGGCGGAGTCCATTGGGGTATCTGAAGGTGATCAAATCTTGACAGTCGGTGGCGTGGATGTAAGTGACTTTGACCAGTTTGGAGCAGTTGTTCGTAGTTCAATCGGCAAAGTAATCCCTGTAGAAATAAGTAAAGATGGGTCGATTGAGGTGCTGGCAGCTCAAGTTGGTGAACGTCTGACTTCAATTGGGGCTGCGTCATTTCCTGGCTTGCAAGAAGGAGACCAAATTCTGTCAGTGGACAGACAAGAAACAACTACTTGGAGTCAAGTTGTTTCTAAGGCCTCCCAACAAGAGACATTTCTATTAGAGGTAAAAAGAACAGATGGGACTGTAAAAACAGTTCAAAGCACTAAGGCTTTTACGCCGTTGCCGCCTCAACAAATGGCGGTACAAGGGTTCTTTGGGGTATCAGCTCGTCACCCCCTCAAGACCCTTGGCTTAGGTTCATCTATAAGCCGATCTGCCAGCGAAACGGTTGACTTAATTGGAAATTCAGCGAAGGCCATCGCTCAGTTTTTTACTCCGGGAGGCTTATCAAGTTTCATTGGAGGCGCAGTAGAAGGAGGAGGTTCTGCCTCCCAAGTTGGAACAGGAGTGTCTACCGATGATGAAAACCGTCTTTTGTCAATTTATGGAGTCGCTTTACTTGGAAGCAGTCTGTTCGAATCCGGGGCATATAACTTCATTTGGTTCTTAGTTCTAATTAATGTCTTCGTAGCGGTATTTAATCTCATTCCACTTCTTCCCTTTGATGGAGGGCATGTATTAATAGCCACATATGAACGTTTACGTTCATTTGGTGGACGTCAGCATCGTGCTGACATCTCAAAATTGGTGCCATTAACTTGGGTTGTTTTGATATTCCTTATTTCTTTGACTTTGGTAGCGCTTTTCCGAGACATTGTAGATCTTCCTGATTTTGGTTGAATTTTGTCTGGGCTGACCCATTACTTCCGGTAGTCTCCGATATATGGAGGTTCAATCAACATTCCCCCGACGCCTTACTAAGCAACTAATGGTCGGAGACGTTCCAGTTGGAGGCGGATCCCCAATCAGTGTGCAGTCGATGACAATCACAAAAACGGCGGATCATGAAGCGACGCTTCAGCAAATTTACGATCTAGCTTTAGCTGGCGCTGACATTGTACGTTGCACTTGTAACGAACCGGAAGCAGCAGAAGGGCTAGCCCGGATCGTTCCTCGATCTCCCGTGCCAATAGTTGCGGACATCCATCACCAATACCGTATGGCATTAGCAGCTTTGGAAGCAGGTGTTGATTGCTTGCGTCTTAACCCTGGGAATATCCGCAAACCAGAACATATAAAAACGGTAGCCAGTGAAGCGAGAGATCGAGGGGTACCAATTCGCGTAGGCGTAAATGGAGGGTCACTTCACCCAGAACTTTATGAGAAGTATGGCAATGTCGTTACCCCAGAAGCCATGGTTGAATCTGCGCTGAATGAAATCGGATATTTCGCAGAAGTGGGCTTTGACTTAATAAAGATATCAGTCAAGGCTTCCAGTGTTCCTCTCATGATCGATGCTTACCGGCAATTAGCTGAAGTTACAGAATACCCCTTGCATCTCGGGGTCACAGAGGCAGGACCGCTACCTGGCGGAGTAATCAAATCAACAGCAGGTATAGCAACGCTTTTAGCGGAAGGAATTGGAGACACAATTCGGTATTCGCTAACAGCAGATCCAGTTGAAGAAGCGAAAGCAGGTAGATATCTACTTGAATCCCTTGGTTTGAGAGAGCGCAAGAATGTTGACCTGATTGCTTGTCCTAGTTGCGGTAGAGCAGAAATTGATGTGGTGGCTGTAGCCGAAGAAGCTATGAGTGCATTTGCTGAGAGGGAAATTCCTCTTCAAGTGGCGGTTATGGGATGTGTTGTAAACGGACCTGGGGAAGCACGCGATGCAGACTTAGGCATAGCAGCAGGAAATAAGAGAGGGCACTTGTTCATTAAGGGAAGAAATGCTTTAGTCGTACCAGAAGATGAAATGGTTGACACGTTAGTTGAATGGGCCGATTTTATTATGGAACATGGCACTGAAGCAGCTTTAGAACGTGTTGATGTTAAGAAAGCAGAACGTGAAGCCGCTCGTGACCGAGACCGCCTCTTGGAAGAACAAGGCGAAGATGCTAATGACTCAGTTTCTCGAATTGAGATGATTAAGCGTCATATCGAGAACTAAAGCCACGATAATCACGTAGGTTCGCCACTTCAGAACTTCTGCAAGTATGAATTTCAAACTGCAGACCGGTTAATACTCGGGTATGATTAAATATTGCATGCATCGTGCAGTATTTGCGACGAGGCGTGGGCTTAGCCCACGCCTTTCGTTTTCACTGCGCGAGAATTGCTGAAGTTAAAAAGTAAGGAAAAGTTGGGAAGATCATGAGTTTAATTGAGCAAATTGAAACTTTAGTATCTCCTTTGTGTGAACGCTTAGAAGTGGAATTAGTTGATGTGGAATACACCGGAGGGGTAGTACGCCTTACTGTTGATCGTCCAGATGGAATTGGAATGGACTACATTGCACCACTAACCCGTGAAGTTTCACGGGCGCTTGACCATGCAGATCCAATAACTGGAACCTACACCCTTGAAATTAGTAGCCCAGGTTTGGAACGTTCACTGAAAAAACCAGAACATTTTTTACGGGCTGTCGGATCAAAAATTACTCTTAAAACTCAACCTGGAACTGAGGGTGATCGGCGAGTTACTGGAGAGTTAGAAAGAGCTGATGATCAAGAAATTTCAGTTTTGGTTGAAGAAGGATCTCGAATTTTGAACTATGACCAGATCTTAAAAGCTCGTACAGTATTTGATTGGTCAAAAAGTTTGAGTTCAGATGGACAAAAAAATGAGGCCTCAGTTGGTAGCAGCCTCCATAGCGGAAGTAGAGCAGGACAATGAGTATTGACATGAAAGAGGCTTTTCGAGCACTTGCTGATGATCGAGGTATCTCAATAGAGGCTTTATTAGGAGCGTTAGCAGATGCCTTGGAATCGGCATATCGCCGGATGCCTGGCGCAGAAGATTTTTCATGGGTCACAATTGACTTTGAAACTATGGACATTCGAGTTCTAGCTCAGGACATAGACGAAGAAGGAGAACCAGTCGGGCCAGAAAGAGACGTCACTCCAGAGAATTTCGGGAGGATAGCAGCACAGACTGCCCGACAAGTAATGAGCCAGCGCATTCGAGAAGCTGAGCGTGATCTGAAATATGAAGAGTATGCAGGCCGTGAAGGAGACATTGTTACAGGGATTATTCAACAAAGCGACGCACGTTATACCCTTCTTGATCTCGGACGGGTAGAGGCTCTTTTACCACAAGCTGAGCAAGTTCCCTATGAACGACCAGAAGCAAATGCACGTCTAAAGGCGTACATAGTTGAAGTAAGAAAAACTGCAAAGGGCCCACAGATTGTAGTAAGTCGAACTCATCCCGGTTTAATTAAACGCCTATTTGAACTAGAAGTTCCTGAGATTGCAGATGGGGTAGTAGAAATTAAATCATGTGCTCGGGAACCAGGCCATCGGACAAAAATTGCTGTGGGATCCAATGATCCGCAAGTGGATCCAGTTGGTGCATGTGTGGGAGCGAGGGGTGCTCGTGTGCGCATGGTGGTTAATGAACTTCGCGGTGAAAAGATTGACATAGTCCCTTACTCTGAAGATCCAAAAGATTTTGTGATGAAAGCGCTTTCACCAGCAAAAGTAAATGAAGTCATTGTTGATGAAGAGGCGGGATCTGCCGTTGTTATAGTGCCTGATTATCAACTTTCTTTGGCTATTGGCAAGGAAGGTCAGAATGCTCGACTTGCAGCCAGAATGACTGGCTGGAGAATAGATATCAAGAGTGAAACTCAAGTAGCAGAAGAAGCGGCATATGACGAAGTGGATTGGGCCGAAGGTGAATGGATTGTTGATGAAGAAACTGGAGAACAGGTTTGGAAACCAGCAGAGGGTGGACCAGAGATCTCCTTAGATGAATGGAATGAAGGCTCAGTTACTGAAGAAGAAATCTCAGATCAAGAGGATGTTGTTGAAGATGCATTGTCTTCTGAAGATTCTGGATCTTTAGAAGAGGCAGTCGAAGAAGAAGCAGTCGAAGAAGAAGCAGTCGAAGAAGAAGCCGAAGAGCAAAACTGATTCTTATTTCTAAAGTCTTCTAAATCCCAGTCAATAATTGATGAAGAATCCTGAAAAACGGGTTATAAGGCATGGTTTCCGATAGTGTCAGTTCGTGGCTATTTAGGCCATTTGAGCGAAAGATTTATATAAAGAAGTGGCAAACAATATTCGTGTTTATGAGTTAGCGCGAGAGTTAGGAATGACTAATGCGCAGGTCATTGAACTTTGCGGGACTTTAGGAATAGGGGTAAAAGGGCATTCCTCAGGAATGCCTGAGCCTCAGGCTGACCGAGTGCGCCGCAAAGCTGAACGCGAGGGTTTAGTAAACGAAGTTAAGGAAGAGAAACCTGCAGCTAAAAAACCTGCAGCTAAAAAACCTGCAGCTAAAAAACCTGCAGCTAAAAAACCTGCAGCTAAAGAATCAGCAGCTAAAGAATCAACTGCGAAAAAAGTTGAAGATACAGAAGAAGCATCAACTAAGGAAAGTTCACAAGAAACAAGTGAGCAAAAGAGCAAATCAGAAAAAACTGAACGACCTGTTCAAAAAATAGAAGAAAAAGAAGAAAAGCCTTCTCAACCAGCGGACACTGGCACAAAAAACACAACTCCACCGCTTTCTTCAACAGGTAAGCCAATACCTCCTCCACCAACTTCTAGATCAGGTAAACCCATTCCTCCACCACCCGGCCAAGGAGGACGACGTCAATCCCCACCTGCTGGAGGACCTTCAGGAAGACGAAATACGCCTCCACCAACCGCTACACCACGGAGACCAGCACCAAGTGGAGGACCTCGAGAGTCAGTTCCAGGAGCGGGAGTGCGACCTGATATGGGTCCGGGGGGGCCACAAAACACCGGCAAACCGGGTGGCGGTCCAGGTGGCGGTAGACGCCCACCACGCGGTAAAAAACGACGTCGTAGAGTTCAAGAAGAACTTGAGCCGCTAGACGCACCAAACTACACACCAGAAGACGCTGCGGTTCCTGAAGGAGAAGTTCTGATCGAAAGGCCTACAACTGCTCAAGAGTTAGGCCCAAAACTCAATCGGACAGCTGCAGATGTAGTCAGATTCTTGATGCAGCAAGGTGAAATGGTTACCGCAACACAATCTCTTTCAGACGACATGATTGAGTTATTCGCTGTAGAAATCGGCGCAGAAATACGTCTTGTGGATTTAGGAGAAGAGCAGGAAGTTGAATTATTAAAACTTCTTGAAGTCTCTGAAGACCAAGAAGATTCTGAAGCTCCAATCCGACCACCAATTATTACGGTGATGGGTCACGTTGACCACGGAAAAACTAAACTCCTTGACCAGATAAGAAAAACAAATGTTGCAGACGGTGAGACAGGTGGAATAACTCAGCATATTGGGGCATACCAAGTTGAACTAGATGGCCATCCTCTTACCTTTATCGACACTCCTGGACACGAAGCTTTCACCGAGATGCGTGCTCGGGGAGCAGATGCAACCGACATCGTTGTGTTAGTCGTAGCAGCAGATGATGGAGTTATGCCACAGACAGCAGAAGCTATAAGCCACGCAAAAGCAGCTGAAGTTCCCATAGTTGTGGCAATCAACAAAATTGATCGCGAAAATGCTGATGTGCAAAGAACAATGACGCAAATCGCCGAGAATGAACTTGTCCCTGAAGCATGGGGAGGAGACACGGTAACTGTTGAGATTTCGGCTTTACAGGACCTAGGAATTGACGACCTCTTAGAAAACCTGAAAGTACTTGCTGAAGTGGAAGATCTTCGAGCAAGCCCAGAAGGACGAGCCCAAGGTGTAGTCCTTGAATCTAACCTCGATATTGGTCGCGGACCAGTCGCTACAATACTCGTCCAACGAGGAACACTAAACATAGGTGATCCACTTGTCGCCGGTGCAGCTTGGGGCAAAGTCCGAGCCATGGTTAATGATTTAGGAGAACAAGTTCAAGAGGCAGGGCCTTCGACTCCTGTTCAAGTTTTGGGACTATCTGATGTAGCGGATGCTGGAGAAGGTTTCGTAGTTGCTCCAAATGAAAGAATTGCTGGTCGTGTAGCTGAAAGCCGAGAACATTGGAAGCGTCAAACGACCATGAGTCGGGATTCTCACGCTCTCTCTGGTGGAGCCCGTCTTGAAGACATCTTTGAACAAATTCAGCGCGGAGAAGCAGCAAATCTGAACCTAATTGTCAAAGCGGATGTAAATGGGTCACTTGAAGCGGTAGTGGAGAGTCTCCGAAAGTTAGAGAGAGAGGAAGTGCGCTTGTCTTTCGTCCATCGTGGTGTCGGTGGGATAACTAAGAATGATATTCAGCTCGCAGCGGCAACAAACGCAACAATTATAGGTTTCAATGTACGACCCGAAAGAATAGCCAGAGAATTTGCCGTAACAGAACAAGTAGAAATCAGAACATACGAAATCATTTACAAATTAATTGAAGATATCGAAGCAGCAATGGTAGGAATGCTGACTCCAGAGTTTGAAGAAATCGTCACTGGAGACGCAGAAGTAAGAGAAATCTTCTCAATACCTCGAATAGGACGTGTAGCAGGTTGTTATGTACAGAATGGACTTATTTCCCGAGGGTCCAAAGTTCGCTTCCTTCGCGATGGGTCAATTATTTGGAAAGGTGAAATAAGTTCTCTCCGCCGATTCAAAGAAGATGTAGCAGAAGTTCAAACAGGATTCGAATGTGGTATTGGGCTTTCAGACTTCCAAGACCTCAAACAAGGGGATGTTATTGAAACCTACGACGAACGAGAAATCCCTCGAACGTAAATCATGGCACGGCATCCGCAACGCCATAATAAACCAAATCGAAGGTTTGATAGGTCGGACCGAGTCAACGTTCTATTAACACGAATTCTGGCCGAAGAGATAGAACTGATTGATGATGATCGATTAGATCTTGCGTCAATAACCGGAGTTGAGTCAGACCGTGATCTGACTAAGGCAAAGGTGTATATAACTGGGATTGTTGATGACGAAACCCTTTTAGAGTCCTTTAACGATCACAGAAACCGATTGCAACAGGCAATTGGTAACCGCTCGCGTCTCAGAAGGGTGCCACAACTGAATTTTCTTATTGACGAAACCGGAAAATCTGCGGAACGTATAGAGAAAATACTTCGTGATTTAGAGATTCCTTCTGATGAATGAAATCAAGCCAGAACCAAATGGTATTTCCATTATTGATAAGCCTTCTGGGTGGACAAGCCATGATGTGGTGGCTAAATGCCGAGGTTTGCTTGGCACCAAAAAAGTGGGACATTCAGGAACCCTCGACCCTGATGCAACTGGAGTTTTAGTTCTTGGAGTGGGACGGAGTACTCGCATACTTCGCTATTTGACAAGTCTCCCTAAACATTATGTGGGACATATTGTTCTAGGGGTTGAAACCACAACTCTTGACGCGTCCGGTGAGGTTACCGCAACTCACAGTATGGATTCAGTAAAACTTGATGATGTGAGAAAAGCAGCCTTGAAATTAACCGGAGAGATTGACCAGATACCTCCAATGGTTTCAGCTCTTAAAGTTGGTGGCCGACGACTTTATGAAATCGCTAGAGAAGGAGGAGAGATAGAGCGTCAGTCTCGTAAGGTAACTGTCCAACAGTTTGATATTGATCCGACAGATGACCCTCTGACTTTCAAATGCGAGGTCAAATGTTCTAGTGGAACTTATATACGTTCTTTAGCGGCAGATATTGGGGATCTTTTAGGCGGTGGCGCCCACTTAAAAAGTTTACGTAGGCTTGCTATCGGTTCATTTACAGTCCGAGAAGCCAAATCTATTGAACAACCTGTTCTGCTTCCCCCCTCGGAAGGGCTCCGAGACTTCAACAAAGTAAGAGTTTCTGAAGAAGTAGCTGTCGATGTCAGTTATGGAAGAATTCTTGATCGTGAATGTTTGGGAGTAGATAACGGTAATGGTCCCTGGGCGGTATTAAATCACGATGGAGATCTTTTAGCTATTTATGAGCCACATAAAGGCCGGGTAAAACCGTCGGTTGTGTTAATAGAGGCTAAGTGACCGGTAGCCTCCACCAAGTGGAAGTACATCGACAAATTGTTCCAGCAAAACAAGAAGACCAAAGAACTGTATTAACTATTGGGGCTTATGACGGAGTGCATAAAGGTCACCGCAGTGTTATATCAGAGGTATGCCGATTGGCAAGTGAACAAGATTTACGGTCCGCAGTAGTTACTTTTGACCGTCATCCTGCATCTGTAGTTCGACCAGAATCTGCGCCATTATTATTAACCGACCTTGACCAAAAACTTGAGCAACTCGCTACCACCGGAATAGACCTCACTTTGGTGGTTCCTTTCGATCAGAGTAGAGCCAAAGAAACCGCAGAAGAGTTCATCGAAGAAGTTCTGGTTAATTGCTTGAAAGTGAAGCACGTCGTTGTAGGAGAAGACTTTCATTTCGGGCATCAGCGCCTAGGGAACGTGGCACTTTTACAAGAAGCGGGCAAGGAACATGATTTCACTGTTATCGGAATGGACTTAGTAGGCCTAAATGGCGAACCAGCCCGTGATCATAAGCAGGTGTCTTCAACCTTCATACGCCAAGCATTAGGTGAAGGAGAATTAGAGAAGGCCAATGACATGCTGGGAAGAGACTATGAAGTTTCAGGGGTAGTTACTGCCGGAGATGGGCGAGGAAAAGAATTGGGATTCCCAACAGCAAATGTTCGAATCAACAGCTCAATATTGCTTCCGGCAGACGGGGTGTATGCAGGATGGTTAGAACTATCAGATAAATCTAGCCATCCAACAGCAATATCGTTAGGAACTCGACCACACTTCTATGAAGACGGAGATCTCTTATTAGAAGCTCACGTGCTTGATTTCAATAGAGACCTATATGGAGAACAAGTCAGAGTGCGTTTTACTGAACGCTTACGTTCACAAAAGAAGTTTGACAATCTTGAAGCACTACTAGCTCAATTAAATACAGATGTGCAGACAACAAAACAAATTATGGCTTCAAAATAAAATCTGAAATCAATACAAAGCCTTCAATTTATGGAACTATGACGCCTTCTCTTTTATGCCCGGTAAGGTAAAAGCCTGAATTTCTTTTGAGAATCAGAAGTACATAGTCCTCGGGGTTGGGTGAAAATCCCTACCGGCGGTGACCTGTTAATAACAGCAGCCCGCGACCCTTGTGAAAATTGATCAAGGTTGATCAGGTGAAATTCCTGAGCCGACGGTAAGAGTCCGGATGGGAGAGGATGTAAGACTGGAAACAGATTTGGCGTACCAAAGTACGCCTCATTGCGTGTTCAGTCTGCATTTGAACGCAGCCTCGGAGACCACAATAGTTGGAGAGGCAATAAAAATGTTCACTGGCATTATTGAAGAGCTTGGAGATATGCATTCCATACGCTCGCATGGTGATGGATGCCGTCTGAAAATTAACGCCCACACCATACTTAGTGATGTATCCATTGGGGATTCAATTTCTGTGAATGGTTGCTGTTTAACAGTCGTTGAGTATGAAAATAAAAGTTCAGACTCCTGGTTTGCTGTAGATGTAGTTCCAGAGTCCTTAAGTTTGACAACCATGGGGAAATTGGCTGAAGGTGAAATTGTCAACCTTGAACGCTCTATGTCAGCAAATGGTCGATTTGGCGGCCATGTAGTTCAAGGTCATGTAGACGCCATCGCGGAAGTATTACACATCCACGATCATGAGGACGGATCAAAACGCTTAACTTTCAATATCCCAAAGGATGTATCTGGTCAAATTGTCAGAAAAGGATCCATCGCTCTTGACGGGGTTAGCCTCACTGTCGCCAGCACTAACCAAGAACAAGGAACTTTTGATATTGCAGTGATACCACACACTCTTGAAGTCACAACGCTTGGAAAAAAAATAGTTGGAGATCAAGTCAACGTTGAAGCTGATTTGTTTGCCCGTTATATCGCAGGGATCATCACTAGCGATTCATATGCAGCTCTGAAAGGAAAAAATTAATGCCATTAGCAACTATCGAAGAAGCGATCGAAGCCTATGCAAGAGGAGAATTTCTTGTAGTCGTAGATGACGAAGATCGGGAGAACGAGGGGGATCTGATCATAGCTGCCGACGCAATGACTATGGAAAAAATGAATTTCATGATCCGCTACACCAGCGGAGTTATTTGCGCTCCAATGTCCGACGAAAGAGCGGATCAACTCGATCTCTCGTTAATGGTTGTTGAAAATACAGAATCTATGAAGACGGCCTTCACAGTTTCAGTTGATTTAATCGGTGATACAACCACGGGAATCTCTGCAGCTGACCGCTCAGCTACTGTGAAAGCTCTCGCCGATCTTGATCGTATCGGGACAGATTTCGCTCGACCTGGCCATATTTTTCCACTACGCGCAAGAAAAGGAGGGGTCCTAAAACGCGCAGGTCACACGGAAGCAGCTGTAGACCTCTGTGCAATGGCGGACCGACCACCAGTCGGAGTGCTAAGTGAGATAGTGAATGAAGATGGAACGATGGCACGAGTTCCTGAACTAGAAAAATTTGCAGAAGAGCACAATCTGCTATTCATCACAATTGCTGACTTGATTAGGTACCGGAGGCGGAACGAGAAATTAGTTGAGCATTTCGCTGAAGCAAGAATTCCAACAAAACATGGAGAATTCGCTGCTCACGCTTACCGGTCAGTTTTGGATGAAATTGAGCATGTCGCCTACGTACTCGGAGACATAGAAAACGTAGAAGAACCATTAGTTCGTGTTCACTCAGAGTGCTTAACCGGGGATCTTCTCGGTTCAATACGTTGCGATTGCGGATCACAACTTGATTCTGCTTTGGAAATAATCGGAGAAGAAGGATCCGGGGTCATTGTTTATTTACGTGGACACGAGGGTCGCGGTATAGGAATAGGGCACAAATTGCGCGCTTACAAACTTCAAGATGATGGGCTGGATACCGTTGATGCAAACTTGCAACAAGGCCTTCCAATCGACTCTCGAGAATATGGAGTAGGAGCACAAATTCTGGCAGATTTGGGTATATCAAAAATGAGGCTCATGACGAACAATCCAGTGAAGTATGGAGGGCTTGAAGGCTATGGTCTTGACATAGTGGGCCGCATACCTCTACGCATAGATCCAAATGACGAAAACATTCGCTATCTCCAAACAAAAAAAGAACGACTTGGGCACGATCTGTCAGAAAGCAATGAAGAAACGGAATCAGCATGAAAGAAATTAACCATCCGTTAGATGGAACAGAGATCCGTGTTGGAATAGTTGCAAGCCGATTCAATGATGGAATAACCCAACACTTACTTGACGGAGCGTTGAAACGATTAGAAAAACTTGGCGTAAACGATGACAACATTAGTTTGGTTTGGGTCGCGGGAGCATTTGAAGCACCCTTAGCATCAAAAGTTCTCGCAGAATCTAAAGAAGTAGACACAATAATCTGTTTAGGCGCCGTAATTCGCGGAGAAACCCCTCATTTTGATTATGTCGCCGGAGAGTCAGCATCAGGGATCATGCAAGTCAATCTGAACACTGGAATCCCAGTTATTTTTGGGATTCTAACTACTGAAAACTATGCCCAAGCTTTAGAACGAGCTGACATAAAATCAGGTGATAAAGGCGGAGATTGTGCTGAAGCCGCGGTAGAAATGGCACAAATCACTAAAGGAAGTTTTTAGACAGAAGTACCTAAAGGTGTTCCTTTTAGGGGGTACTGATAGGATTGTAAACCGTGGATAGTTCAAGGTGGACTATCTAGGGTCGGCAAAAAACCCGGCCCTCCGTGGCTTCCAACGCGGTTATAAACCCGTTATGAGGCCGGGTCCTATACCCAGAGGTTTACTATGCCGACAAATTTGCCCCCAAAGGCTGACACAATCACAGAAAATCGATTACACGAGAGCGATACAGGTTCTCCAGAAGTGCAGATCGCATTACTTAGTGACCGGATCAATCATTTAACTGAACACTTGAAAGTTCATAAGAAAGATCACCACAGCAGAAGAGGGCTCTTAATGCTTGTTGGACGTCGACGCAGGATGCTCGATTACGTTAGAAAAAACGATGTTGAACGCTATCGAGCAATAATTGCCAAGTTAGGGCTCCGACGCTAGTTACCTCTACGGCAGTCAAATAAGACCTACAATCTATAAAGGCAATAAGTAACAAAAAATAATCAGAAAGCGACGTGAAATTTCATAGCGGTCATCAGTGCCAGCTGTATGTCGCTCACCATCATTCAAATTGATGTTGGGAAGCATCCAACTGGAGACTGAAGACTCAACAATTGAGCGTCATGAATTTTGTGGGCAACCACTTAGAAAGAAATTAGGAAAAATATGACAACGATTCAAAGCGTCTCACACACATTTTCTGGGACAGAAAAAACGATTTCATTTGAAACAGGCAGATTAGCTGGATTAGCCGGAGGTGCAGTATTAGCTCGCCTTGGCGACACGACAGTTTTAGTAACAGCTACTGGGGCAAAGTCAGCTCGCCCCGGTGCAGACTTCTTCCCACTTACTGTGGACATAGAAGAGCGAATGTACGCAGCAGGAAAGATTCCAGGTTCGTTCTTCAGGCGTGAAGGAAGAGCATCAGAAACCGCAATTTTAACTTGTCGTCTCATTGATCGCCCTCTTCGACCTATGTTCCCAGAAGGCTTCCGCAACGAAGTTCATATTGTTGGAACCGTAACAGGAGCCGATCTAGAGAACCCTCATGATGTGTTAGCACTAAACGGAGCTTCGCTAGCTCTAATGCTTTCTCCAGTTCCATTTGATGGCCCAGTTGGGGCTGTCCGTATTGCTTGGTCATCCGCTGGGGAATGGATAGCACATCCGACCTATGAAGAAGGCATAGATTCAGCCTTTGAGATGGTAGTAGCTGGGCGCGCTTTAGAAGGTGGAGACGTCGCAGTGATGATGGTTGAAGCCGGCGGCACCGAAGCAACTTGGGATATTTATGAATCCGGTACCCAAAAAGTTGACGAGTCAGTTTTGGCTGAAGGGCTTGAATTCTCGAAGCAATACATCAAAGAAGTGATAGACATTCAACACGAACTCGTAAAGGCCGTGGGAGAACCTGAAACCATGGCATACGAAGCCTTTGTTGATTATTCAGATGAAATTTACGCAGCGGTGGATGCCGCTGGGAGAGAACGAATCGCGGAAACTCAAACCATTGCAGATAAAAGTGCACGGTCAGAAGCCGAAGCCGAAGTCAGTGCAGCGATTCATGAAGAATTAGCAGAACAGTTTGCAGAAATCGATGACGCTGAAACTCAAATAAGTGCAGCAATCCGATCGGTAACTAAAGATTCTGTCCGTAAGCGAATTGTTGAAGAAGAAGTTCGTATAGATGGGAGAAACCCATCAGAAATTAGAGCTCTCTCCTCAGATGTCGGCATTATTCCAACTGCCCATGGATCTGGTCTCTTCCAAAGAGGAGAAACACAAGTAATGAATGTTGCCACCTTAGGGACCGGAAAAATGGATCAAATGATTGACGGCATTGATCCAATTGACCGAAAAAGGTTCATGCATCATTACAATTTCCCTCCATTCTCAACTGGAGAAACAGGATTTATGCGAGGGCCTAAGCGCCGAGAAATAGGACATGGCGCTCTTGCCGAAAGAGCCTTATTCCCAGTTGTTCCTAATTTCGAAGACTTTCCTTACACGCTCCGACTGGTATCAGAAGTTTTGTCATCAAATGGATCAACCTCAATGGGTTCGGTTTGCTCGGGCACTCTGTCAATGATGGATGCCGGAGTTCCAATTAAAGCCCCAGTAGCTGGGATTGCGATGGGTCTTGTTCTCCATGAAGGCAAGTACGTAACACTTACCGACATTCTCGGAGCAGAAGATGCCTTTGGAGACATGGATTTCAAAGTGGCTGGAACAGAAGAATTTGTGACAGCACTACAACTTGATACAAAGATTGACGGCATCCCTGCTGAAGTTCTTGCATCCGCATTAAATCAAGCAAAAGAAGCCAGAATGCAAATCCTTTCAGTAATGACAAACGCAATTCCTGCGCCACGTGACGATGTTGGGGAACATGCACCGAAGATTGAAAGCTTTGAAATACCAGTTGAGAAAATTGGTGAAGTCATTGGACCAAAAGGAAAAATGATAAACACAATTCAAGCAGAAACCGGAGCCGATATCAGCGTCGACGATGATGGCATGGTGGGTCTTGTTTCCGTAGCTTCATCAGACCGGATGGTAGTTGACGAAGCCGTACGACAAATCATGTTGATAGTTGACCCACCAACAGCTGAAGTAGGGGTTTCTTATCCTGGGAAAGTAGTAAACATCACTAAGTTCGGTGCTTTTGTAAACATTCTTCCCGGACGAGATGGTCTTTTACATATCTCAAAAATCGGAGGGTCAAAGAGAATTGACAAAGTCGAAGATGTACTTGAACTCGGTCAAGAGATTGACGTTGTTGTAGAGGATGTAGATCCAAACGGCAAGATTTCTCTAAATCTTTCAGAAGGTAATGAAAATCAGGATGACGATCAACAAGACAGCCAAGTCATTGATGAAGTTGAAGCATCTGAACCTGAAGCATCTGAACCTGAAGCATCTGAACCTGAAGAATTAGATGAAGACTTTGACGACGATGACGAAAATTACAACTTGAGTGACGATTATGAAGACGAGCAAGACGAAGTAAAAGAAGCTTCATTTGAAGAAGCGTTCGCTGCTGAGTTAGAGAGCGTCCATGGGGATTTAGGACCAGAATCGCATCGAAACAAAGGCCGTCGGCGTAAAGGACGGTAGAGACTTTCTCTGCCGGGTCGCATAGCTAGTTTTACGGGGTCGAGATCATTTCTTTATCTACGTACTGATTAGTTCCGTAATCCCAAACCCAGAAGTCATAATGTTTTCCGGTTGCTTCATCCCAGCGGTAACCGCAGCCCTCAACAAGCCCTTCGCATCGGGCTTGACCTTCAACGTAGTATTCTCTTTTGATGACCCAAGCGGTTCCATCATCAGTTAACTCCCAAATGTCAACGTATTCACCTAAAGAGGAATCCCAGCCGTAACCACAGGATTCATTCATTTCTTCACACCGATAAGGGACGGCAAGCATGGTAGTAGTTGCTTCGTCACCAGAAACAGGAGATATTTCTGAAGACGAAGCAGATGAACACGCCGCAACAAAAGTGAGCAGTAGAATGGCTAAAAGTTGAACAGAGGATTTTTTCATAATGGTTACTTTCTTTTATCTTTTACATAAGACGGTTCGAAAATTGTTTTAGTTCCCATTAATTAAAAATTTCGTCAAAAAGTGCTCGTTCTGATTCAGTAAGACCAGTTCCAGACCCTCGATAGTGTTGCCAGCTGCCTCCAAAGTAAGCGACGGCGCCATCGGCTGCTCTTTCGCTATCACCAAACACACTTTGTATTCGAGAGCGAACATCTTGACTCAGAGTTAAGAATTCAACAGCATGGAATGCTTCATGCATCATTATGTCGTCTAAATGCCCGGAACTAATCCCTCGATTAGAAATCCAGATCGATCGACCCCAAGGAAAATCACAGCACTGCCCATCCGGACCCCAACCATGACTATCCATGACGCCATACGGGCAACGATTTGTAAATGGGTGACAACCATTGACGAGAGTTACATCTGAAGGAATCCTATTCCGTAGAGGAGCAGGCAACCTATTGAAGGCAGCTTCAATAGTTGATTCGTTACCGCCTTCATAACCAGGCCAACACGACATAACAGCAGGCGTCTCTTGAAAACAGTCTTTGGCAGCAGGCGGAGTAGCGCTAGCAGAAGATGCGGCCTTAATTATTTCAGGGCCATTAGGTACGTTATCGGCAGCCAATTTTCTAATTTCTAGTTCTGCAAGATGGGCAGCTCTTGTTTCTTCTCCATATACGCCATCAATAACGAGACCTAGAATGGACTGAAGTTCTTCAACTCCTGTTGAGGGACCCCAAAGGTAGTCGGCCAACAAAACGTTTACCTCTAGCGCTAATGTTTTGAAACTCTCGATTCGTTGAAGAAGAAGATCGGATTGTTCAGCTCTAATTCTCTCAATATTTAAACCAGTTGGTTCAACCAGCTCTTCTAAGGAAAGTGTTGGAGCCAATCGTTCTCTCTCAATATTAAGAATTGAACTATTTACCTCAAAGAGGTTTATCTTTTCAGGAATCGTTGTTTCTGGCGGACCAATAATAGGTTGTGTCTGCCCAGTTTCACTCAATGAGTCACTCTGCTCAGCATTATCTGGGATCGTTATAAGAAGAGTTATTGCTGTAGCGATAGTAATCACAACTAAGATCCACATTGATTTTTTCACATCAGTTAGAGTAGTCCGGTCTTGGCTTGCTTCCAGATTCGTAAAAGAAAAATGCTTTAAAGCAATAAAGGACTCTCAGTTAGGCATGTTGGGCGCTAATCTCCACGTATGGGCACAAAACCAGAAAATCGTAAAGTTGGGATAATAGGCGCTGAAGGACGCATGGGGCGAGCTGCGACTCATGCGTTATTAGAAGCAGATGGATTAGAAGTCGTAGCTCTGTTTGATGTCAACAGTGGGGAAAAACCCGCAGGCAAAGTCCCATCGGTTAACTCTCTCAGCGGTTTAATTGAAGCCTCTCCTGAGGTGGTCGTCGATTTCACTGTCGCGGAAGCATCTTTGAGCAATCTCCCACAAATAGCGGAAGCCGGAATTCATGCAGTGGTGGGAACAAGTGGCTTCACAGAAGAGAATCACGAATTTTTAGATGGCGTCTTTCAAAAGAGTTCATGTCTTATCGTTCCAAACTTTGCAATAGGAGCAGTCTTAATGATGAGGTTCGCGGAACTAGCTTCCCCATGGTTTCAAACAGGGGAAATTATCGAATTCCATCACAACGAAAAAGTTGATGCACCTTCTGGAACGGCAATAGCTACAGCAGAACGCATGCTGGAGGCATCTACAGAATGGATGGCTGACCCGACTAGTAAGGAGACTTTGTCGGGAACAAGAGGAGGAGACGCTGGATCCAATATAAAGATTCATTCTGTTCGAATGGAAGGAATGGTCGCTCATCAAGAGGTGATATTAGGGACAACCGGCCAATCTTTACTTATACGTCACGACACTACAGATCGAAGTGCGTTTATGCCAGGAGTAGTGTTGGCAGTTCAACGTATTCAAGGAACAGGACTCACCGTGGGACTTGAATCTTTACTCGGGGTGTAAAAAATCATGAATCCGGGCGTACGTCGCCTACTTCGCCCTAGTTGGCTTATTTCTCACGTATTGGTGGCTGCCTTAATTGTTTCCACTCTTTGCCTTGGAATCTGGCAACTTCGTCGGTTAGATGAACGACAAAGTTATAACGATTTATTTGAATCTCGTTCGAGCCAGCCAACAGAATCACTTATGGTTCTTCTAGAGGGCGCTGAAGACATAACAAACATTTTTTATAGGTCAGCTGAGGTTTACGGAGAGTTTGATTCGTCAAGACAAGTTTACGTTGTGAACAAAGCGCAAGACGGAGTTGCTGGAGTGCACGCAGTTTCAGCGCTTAAGGTACAAGGAGAAGATACTTATGTGGCAGTTAATCGCGGATTTGTACCAAGGGTGCTTTACCTAGAAGAAGAGCAGAAAAACCTTCTCCCTCCGAGCGGCATCATCAACATTCAAGGGCTAGTGATTGAAGACAAAGAAGACACCAGGGGGTATGGAGACGAAGTGGCAGAAATTGATCTCGAAACCCTGAGCAGTTATTGGAACGTGCCGTTGGCTCCAGTAGTGCTGCAAGAACAATTCGAAAACGATACAAAACAAATCCTTATTCCGCTTCCCGCCCCAGACTTAAGCGAAGGGCCACATTTGTCATATGCTGTTCAATGGTTCATTTTTATGACCATCGGCCTTATCGGATATCCGATAGTCCTTCGAAAGATAGCCCGTCAAACGATTCAGGTAGCGTGAAAGTATGAGCTATAAAAGCGAATCAGATCTATTGATTCTTCACACATTACGAATTAAAGGATTCACCCAATCTTCTGGGATAGCAGAAACAACTGGTCTCAGTGCAGAAGAAGTCGAAGAACGTCTTAACTCATTCCAAGAGGAAAATCTAGTGAGTTACCGGGAAGGGCGAATTGAAGGATGGATGCTCACACAACAAGGCAGAGAGCAAAGCCAAGAATTGATCTCCGCAGAATTAGAATCTTCCGGACAACAACAGCAAATAGATTCAAGCTACCAAAGCTTCTTATCCGTAAATAAAACATTTTTGAGCCTATGCACAGATTGGCAGCTTCGAACTATTGAGGGCGAACAAGAAATCAACGACCACACTGATGAGGCCTACGATGCTGAAGTGATCGATCGGTTAACAAAAATTAATACAGTCATCCAGCCCGTATGCGAAGCTCTTTCAAACTGTTTAGACAGATTCGAAAGTTACGGTCGACGATTCTCCTACGCAGTAGAGAAAGTGCAAGAAGGAGAACATGAATGGTTCACTAAACCGATGATCGATTCTTATCACACCGTATGGTTTGAGTTACATGAAAATTTATTGAGTACTCTCGGCATAGAGAGATCCAAAGAAGTTGATGAAAATGATAAAGAATAAGAGGCCACAATGAACCCAAGATTTGGCCGAGTAATCACAGCGATGATCACACCTTTCAACTCAGATGGCTCACTAGATGTCCAAGGAGCATGTGATTTAGCCCAGTGGCTAGCAGAACAAGGAAACAACGCTTTAGTTCTTGCAGGAACCACAGGAGAGTCCCCAACAATCACTCAAGATGAACAAATTCAACTAGTTGAAGCAGTAGCCCAAGCCGTTGATATTCCAGTAATTGCTGGAGCGGGGAGCAACGACACAAGATCAGCGATAACAAACACTCAACGATGTGAACAAGCTGGAGCTAAAGGAATTCTGAGTGTAACCCCTTATTACAACCGGCCTTCTCAAGCCGGCCTTTATGAACATTACCTTCGAATTTCTGACAGCACTGAACTGCCAATCATGCTTTATGACATTCCGATTAGAACAGGAAGAAAGTTGGAGTCAGAAACGATGCTCCGACTCGCAGAAGAAACTGAAAATATTGTTGCGGTAAAAGACGCCGCTGGTGACATTGAAGCCACAGCCGAATTAATTGCTCAAGCCCCAGACGGTTTCGAAGTTTATAGCGGTGAAGATGCCTTAACCCTAAAACTCTTGGCGGTAGGGGCTGTAGGAACGGTAAGCGTCGCCAGTCATTGGACTACGCCCGAAACAGTTTCACTCATGGAAAGCTTCTTCTCTGGAGATTTAGACAAAGCAAAACAAATTAATCAGCAACTTATTCCCTCTTATGATTTTGAATCAGGAGACTTAAATCCAAATCCGATTCCAACGAAAGCCATGATGAAGGTACTTGGTCTACCGGGAGGAGATTGCCGCTTGCCAATGGGACCTGAACCAGAAGGATTACAAGAGAAAGCACGAGACATTCTTGAGGGCTTAGGGCGACTCTGATCACAATATGAAAAGTCCAGTAACTCTCACTTTTTTGGGTGGTTTAGGTCAAATCGGTCGAAACTGTGCTGCTCTAGAAACCGAAAACCGCATCATTCTTTTGGATTGTGGGCAAATGTTTCCGGATAATTTGCCTGGGGTAGATGCAATTCTCCCAGACTTCTCATGGGTTCTGGAGCGTTCCAATCAAGTTGAAGGATGCATAATCACCCATGCCCATGAAGACCATATTGGTGGACTCCCGTATCTACTTAAAGAAGCAGACATTCCAATTTATGGATCGAGATTTACTTTAGGCATGATCCAATCAAAGCTGGACTACGCCGGAATAAGAGGGGTAAAAACGTTTGAGTTAAATGACTATGACCAAAAGACAATTGGTCCATTTGATTGTGAGTTCCTTCCCGTTACACACTCAACGCCCAGCGGGTTAATGACCATATTCAACACTCCACAAGGAGCAATCGTTCACTCAAGTGACTTCAAACTTGACCCCACTCCCATAGATGGGCGGGTTACTGATCTAGCTCGGCTGAAAGAAATATCACAGAAGAGCGGAATACGACTACTTCTTGCTGATTCCACAAATGCCGGCTCATCAGGAAAGACATCTAGTGAATCTGAAATTGGCCCAGTGTTAGACAAGATTTTTTCTGATCATGAAAATCAAAGAATCATTGTCGCAGCATTCTCTAGCCACATTCATCGCATTCAACAAATCGCTGATACAGCGAAGAATGCGGGCAGGACTCTCGTGATACTAGGCCCTTCTATGCAAAGGAATGTAACCCTTGCCCGTGAACTCGGATTATTAAAGATCTCTGATCGAATGATTTCATCACCTGAAGATATTGAAACATTAGATCATAAGAAAATCTGCATAGTCTGCACTGGATCTCAAGGAGAGCAAAGAGCAGCACTAGCACAGTTAGCGGATAATACACACCGACAAGTCACAATTGGGGAAGGCGACACAATTGTCTTTTCTTCTCATCCGATTCCCGGCAATGAAGCAGCTGTTTCAAAGTTGCATAACGACCTTGCATTACTAGGGGCGCAAATAGTACATAGTGGCCAACTTGAGGTACACACAAGTGGCCATGGGAAAAGAGAAGAATTAATTGAATTACATCAATCTGTGGAAGCAGAGTTCTTCATACCTGTACACGGAGAATATACACATCTTCTCGACCATCATCAGTTAGCAATTGAGAACGGAACTGATGAAAAAAACGTAATGCTCTGCACAGATGGCGACCAAGTGTGTCTAACAGAAGAGGGATTAGAAAAAATCCAAAGAGTATCAGACCGAAAAGTGATGGTCGACCACCAAGGCGAATGTGTCAGCGAGGAACTACTCAAAGAAAGAGTAAGTCTTATCGGAGACGGATTTGTTTTTGTTCGAGTAGTTATAGACAGAGAGTCAGGCACTTTATTTCAAGACCCCGTAGTTGAATCACGCGGATGGGTAGAGCCAGAGGACAGAGAAACTTGGACAAAAGAAATTTCCAAAGCAGTGGTTTCCGCCGTTCAAGCTTCTCTAGAGGATGGTGAAAGGGATTTGAGCCAGATAAGTCGTCAAGTGCGTAGGGCAACAGGCCAACTGGTATCAGAGCGCACAGGTCGTCGCCCCGTATTGATTCCAGTAGTAGAAGAGCCTTAAATCACTAAGAGACCCTATTTTGTCGCTCTTAAGTGGTAATTTTAGTCTGTTGTGAACAAACCATCGAAACAAAACGAATCCTCAGAATCAGGACCCAAACCGAAATCTCGTTCGGTTAAGAGTTCCATATCTGACAACGCCTCAAAAGAAAAGAGATTGCGTCGTCTCTTCCAGTCAGCATTTGAAGGTTGGGGAGACGAAATTACAGGTTGGCTTCTCGTTCTCGGAGGACTCCTCGGAGCTCTGTCTATTTATTTTGATCGCGCAGGCGTGGTCGGACAAGTTCTAGACGATGCAATCGGCTGGACAGTCGGTCTTATAAAATTTGCTTTACCTATTGCAATGGGGATGCTTGGGATATTCATGTTTCGAGAGAAACGCGAACAAGTCGATCTTTCTAAACGCATACCTGTAGGCGTCACGTTTTCACTTGCAAGTTTTACTGGTCTGCTTCATATCATCCGAGGAAGACCCGGGCTAGGTGATGGCGCAGATGAACTTGGTACCGCTGGTGGCCTTCTCGGCCATTTAACAGGAGGAAGCCTTGACTCATGGCTAGGAGTCTGGGCAGCCACACTTATTCTTATTGTTGTAGGTTTCATAGGTTTAGGTGTAACCACTCAAACCACTGCGAATCAAGCAATAAAAGCAATCATCGGGATTCTTCGCCCCATAGGGCGTGTATTACGTCAAGCATTAACGGATTTGTTTACCCCTCCAGATGACGCCTTACCTGTACCTAGGCCTGAACCGGAGCCTGAACCAGAGCCCACTCCACAGCCTCCACAAGAAATACAAGCGGCGGCACCACCAAAGAAGAGAAAGCGCAAAAGCAAACCGGCTCCAGACGGAAGCGAACAGCTTATTATCGAATTAGGGCCCGCAATTGCAGACTCAAAATGGAGACTGCCCTCAACTAAGATTTTGTCAAGAAGTGAGACTCATGATGTGGATGCGAAATTAGTCGAAGCTCGAGGGTTGCGTCTCCAGGAAGCACTCGCTGCTCACGGAGTTGAAACACGACTGTCTGATATGACAGTAGGACCTACAGTCACTCGCTATGCATTGCAGTTAGGGGAAGGAGTGAAGGTCGCAAGAATTACTAGCCTCCATAAAGACATTGCTTATGCTTTGGCTGCAGCAGATGTTCGTATTCTTGCTCCTATACCCGGACAACAAGCAATTGGTATAGAGGTTCCAAATGATGATCGCGAGGTCGTGGCTTTAGGGGACATCCTTACTTCTGGGGAGGCAACAAAAGCTAGTCATCCGCTTGAGGTGGGGATAGGTCGAGACATCAATGGTAAATCAGTGATGTTGAATCTTGCGACAATGCCACATCTTCTCATAGCTGGTGCTACCGGAGCAGGAAAATCCTCATGCATAAACTCTCTAGTCACTTCGGTACTTATGCGTTCTACTCCAGACCAGGTCAAACTAATTCTCATAGACCCCAAACGAGTAGAAATGGGACAATATGAAGGAGTTCCACATCTCCTAACAGCTCCAGTAACTGATCCAAGAAAAGCCGCTAATGCTCTGAATTGGGCGGTAAAAGAGATGGAGCGACGTTACGACTTATTATCAAGCTGTGGCTTCAGGGACATAACAGGATATAACGCTGCATTTGCTCGTGGCGATTTACAAGCCCCACTTGGAGTCATGGACGGTGATGAGCCTCTACAGTACAAACATCTTCCCTTTGTTCTAGTCGTCGTAGACGAACTTGCGGACTTAATGATGGTGGCCGCAAGAGATGTAGAAGACTCAATTTGCCGACTTGCGCAGATGGCTCGAGCAGTAGGCATCCACTTAGTGGTCGCTACACAGCGTCCATCAGTGAACATCATCACTGGAGTTATAAAGGCCAATATCCCAGCTCGCCTTGCTTTTGCTGTTTCAAGTCTTGCTGACAGCAGGGTGATACTTGATCAGCCAGGAGCTGAACGGCTTGTTGGAAAAGGCGACATGCTGCTGTTAGGTCCGAGTTCAAGTACACCGCAAAGAATACAAGGCGCATGGGTTGACGAAGAAGAAGTACGTCAAATAGTGGCTTCTTGGGTTAAACAAGTCGAAGCACAAGGCGAAACAGAAGAAATAGGCGTCGAAGATGTGACTGCAGAACAGGCTAAGTCACCTTCTTCGTTGACTCCGTTGGGGGAGGAGATAACAGATTCGATTACTGCAGATCCGGCACCGACGGCGGGCAGTGATGACGAACTATATGAGCAAGCTCGACGACTAGTTGTTGAAAGCCAGTTAGGTTCAACCTCTATGCTTCAGCGGAAACTTCGAGTTGGTTTTGCTCGCGCAGGAAGATTGATGGATCTTCTTGAAGAGTCAGGAATTGTAGGGCCTTCAACAGGTTCAAAAGCTCGAGAAGTTCTGATTACATCAGAAGAGCTCGACAATCTTCAAGAACAAGGCCTTTGAAGCTAAACCAACACCTTCCTTAGGGCCGATAGCCTAAGTATTTATATCTCCAATAAATCCACGGTTAAGGAAAATTATGGATGACTCAACTTACCATTTGGTGACTTTAGGGTGCCCAAAGAATGAAGTGGATTCAGACAAGATTTCTGGGCTTCTAGCGCATGAAGGAATGAAGCCGACTGAACAAATTCAGAACGCCGACCTAATAGTTGTTAACACTTGTGCTTTTGTTGAAGAAGCTCGACAACAATCGATAGACACTATTTTGGAGTTGGCTGATTCCCGACGAGAGGGAGCGCGCCTAGTTGTTACCGGCTGTATGGCAGAACGCTATGGGAATGAACTTTCAGAAGCATTACCTGAAGTGGATGGGATTGCAGGATTTGGCGTCCCAGTTACCTTAAGCTCCCGTCCAAAAGCATCAACCGAAGAAATTCCAGTCTTTGATCTGCTTAATCTTCCAAGACCAAAGGCAGAGAGACCATGGGCGTATGTGAAAATAGCGGAAGGATGCGACCGATCTTGTGGATTTTGCGCAATCCCAACTTTCCGAGGACCCCAACGAAGCAGAAGCATTGACTCCATATTGAATGAAATAACTGAACTAAGTGTGCGCGAAGTGGTCCTAGTTGCACAAGACCTTGCTTCATTTGGTAGAGATCAAGGAAAAGGAGAAAGAAACATAGTTCCTTTAGTGGAACAGGCAGCTCAACTTGTTGACAGGGTAAGGCTTCTTTATCTGTATCCATCTGATCTGAACGAAGAACTCATCGATGCAGTGTTAGGAACTGGGGTGCCTTATTTTGATCTTTCACTCCAACATGTATCTCGTCCGCTTCTACGACGAATGCGTCGATGGGGCGATGGAGAGAGGTTCAGTCAACAGATAGACAGAATTAGAGAAAAGAACCCAGAAGCAGTATTCAGGTCCAATTTCATTGTTGGTTACCCCGGGGAAACAGAGGAAGACCATGAATTATTATTGGAATTTTTAGATAAAGCCCAAATCGATTGGTGCGGGTTCTTCCCTTACTCGCCTGAACAGGGAACATACTCAGAGACTCTTTCTGACACAGTTGATACTCCAATTATCTTGGAACGTTTATCGGAACTGACAGAAATTCAGGACAGGATTACTGCACGCAATAGAGACAACTTGATAGGAAAGGAACTCGAAGTTCTAGTAGATGAAGTCGGAGTCGGAAGAAGTTGGAGGGAAGCTCCAGAGATCGACGGAATTGTAAACATCTCAAGGGAGCTCCCAGTAGGGGAGATCGCTAGTGTTATTGTAAGTGGAGCAACCGGACCAGATCTGGAGACTCATGCAACTTTTTAAACACTTTGGAACGGTTGTCAGTCCGGCGAACCTTGTGACCTTATCGCGGTTAATTCTCTCCCCAGTTCTCTTCATGTACATCCTCGCAGCTGAAGATCAACGCGGCAGTTCTTGGTCAGCATTCTTATTGGGTGTAGCTCTAGCAGCTACAGATTACTTCGATGGAACGTTAGCTAGAAGACGAGGAACAGTGAGTAAATGGGGCGCATTTTTAGATCCCTTAGCGGACAAAGTGGTTGTAATCGGGGCTGCCACTTGTTTAGTAGCTGTAGATAGATATTGGTGGCTCCCGGTACTGCTATTAGCGTTTAGAGAACTAGCTATAACCTTCTATCGGTTATGGTTCGCTAAACAAGGGCTATCGATTCCAGCTCGAAAGTCAGCAAAATGGAAAACAACAATCCAAGGAGCAGCTTTACTTCTAGCCGTTCTACCACCTCTAGAAGAGGCAGATTTACTGATAAGTATCGTTCTTTGGGTATCGGTCATTTTCACTCTTCAAACCGGAATTCAGTACCTGCTAGATGGAACAAAAACTACTAGCGCTACAGGAGAATAGGAATCTAATCGGATGAGGTGTGAAGTAGTTGCGGTCGGAACTGAACTTTTACTCGGACAGATCGTAGATACGAATTCTAGTTGGATAGGTGAACAATTAGCTTTGGCTGGAATTGATTGCCTACGCCACACCGCTGTAGGAGATAACCCTGACCGGATTCGAGCAGCCCTTCAAGAGTCGTTAGATAGGTCAGATGCTGTGATAGTAACTGGTGGTTTAGGGCCAACTCAGGATGATATAACCCGCGATGTTATTGCTGAGGTTATGGGCGTAGAAATGATCCGAGACCCCAACTTAGTTGAAGTTATTTCTTCTAAGTTCAAAGGCCGCGGAAGGCCAATGCCTGAGAATAATTTAAGACAAGCAGATTTACCTGAAGGCGCAACACCTATAAAAGAAATGCCTGGCACTGCCCCCGGGCTCATTTGCCCAGTAGGTGAAAAAGTAATTTACGCCGTACCAGGAGTCCCACTAGAGATGCGTCAAATGATAGAAGGGTCCATAATTCCCGACTTGGTGTCTCGATCTGGAGAAAAATCAGTAATTAGATCGCGTGTTCTTCGGACCTGGGGACAGTCTGAATCAGGTCTTGCAGAAATGCTCGCTGAAGAGATTAAAAGGTTGGATGAAGTCGAAGGAACAACTCTGGCTTTCCTCGCTAGTGGAATGGAGGGCCTTAAAGTAAGAATCACTGCGAAAGCTCCAACAGAACAAGATGCTGAGGCAGCATTAGACACTGAAGAATCTCAAGTCCGCACAATCATTGGGCCACTCGTATTCGGAATTGATGATGAAAATATGGAGACGGTGGTTTTGGAGGAGCTTGTCTCCCAAGGGCTAACGCTTGCTACCGCAGAGTCCATGACTGGGGGATTAATTGCTACTCGATTGACCGAAGTCCCTGGCTCAAGTCGGGCTTTTCTGGGCTCAGTGGTGTCTTATGCAAATTCTGTTAAACAGGAGATACTTAACGTCCCAGAAGGCCCAGTGATAAGCGAACAAGCCGTTTTGTCTATGGCTATTGGGGTTTGTGAAGCTCTTGGCGCAGATGTTTCAGTTGCGGTGACTGGAGTTGCTGGCCCAGCCTCACAAGAAGGCCAAGAACCAGGGGTGGTTTGGATAGGAACTTGTGTGGACGGAGAAGCAAAAGCAGTAGAGGTACGTTTTCCGTATAACCGCACAATGGCCCGTCAACTTACCGTCATAACTGCATTAGATATATTGCGCCGAAGATTATTGGAGCGAGCGCTGAAAAACTAGTTTTCTTTGATTTCAAGATCAATGCATGCAGAGTTTATGCAGTACCGATCACCAGTTGGGGTTGGCCCATCAGGGAAAATATGACCGAGATGAGCCCCGCAGTTAGCGCACAACGTTTCAGTACGAAACATGCCAAAACTATGATCAGAACGGAACTCGATTATGTTTTCTTGGATAGGGGCATCAAAACTTGGCCAACCACATCCTGAATCAAACTTGCTTTCGCTACTGAATAGGGGCTCGTTGCATACGATGCATCTATAGGTGCCATCGCGTGTCTCATCCCAATAAATACCTGAAAATGGAGCTTCTGTATCAGCTTCTTGCGTGCATCTATATTGTTGATCTGTCAATCTTTCACGTAAAGATTCGCTATTTTCAAATGGTTTTTCACTACTTTCCACACTGATAATCTAGTAAAAAATAGTAGTTTTTGAAAAATATTCGGAAAATACTTGTACCGAACACATGTTCGCAATTACAATATTGTTATTAAGAGAAATGTCACACCCACTTCCTAGATTCTTAATTAACAGATATTAGGAATCGGACAAGATTGGAGTCCTTATGACAAAGAAAAATAGCAAAGCAAATAAGACAGTTCCGGAAATTGGAGCAGACGCTGCTGAAAGAGGCAAAGCACTTGATATGGCACTCGGCCAAATTGAAAAACAATTTGGTGCCGGCGCTGTTATGAAAATGGGCGATAAATCCTCAATGGCTATAGAGACAGTTCCGACTGGAGCATTATCTCTTGATTTGGCTTTAGGAGTTGGTGGATTACCTCGCGGAAGAGTAATTGAAATTTACGGCCCAGAAGGTTCCGGTAAAACTACTTTGGCAACTCACGTAGTTGCAGAAGCTCAACGAAACGGTGGGGTTTGTGCCTATATCGATGCTGAGCATGCAATGGATCCCACTTATGCAAGAGCAATTGGGGTTGACGTCGATGAATTGCTTATTTCACAACCCGATACAGGGGAGCAAGCCCTAGAAATAGCAGACATGCTTGTTCGTTCAGGAGCACTTGATGTAATAGTTATTGACTCAGTTGCTGCTTTAACTCCGAAAGCCGAAATTGAAGGCGATATGGGTGATTCACATGTAGGCCTTCAGGCCCGTTTAATGTCGCAAGCTTTACGCAAACTTGCATCAAATCTGAATCGATCTCAAACAATATGTATTTTCATAAACCAATTAAGAGAAAAAATTGGCGTGATGTTTGGATCTCCAGAAACAACTCCTGGAGGTAGAGCACTCAAATTCTATTCTTCAGTACGGCTTGATATTAGGCGTATTGAAGCCTTAAAAGATGGGCTAGACATTGTAGGAAATAGAACAAGAGTGAAAGTGGTCAAAAACAAAGTAGCTCCTCCTTTCCGTCAAGCAGAATTTGACATCATGTACGGACAAGGCATCAGCCGTGAAGGTTCCGTTATCGATCTAGGTGTAGACCTAGATATCGTCAAAAAATCTGGTGCTTGGTACACCTACGAAGGAGAGCAACTTGGTCAAGGTCGAGAGAATGCTAAAAAATTCCTCTTCGATAACCCTGAAGTGATGATGGAAATCACAGATCGTGTTTGGCGAGAAGTTGCTCCAGAAGCAGAAGAAGAAATTATTGCAACGGATGAATTTACTGAAGTAGATGATATCCCGATAAGCCTTGATGAATAATCTGATTGGTCTACAAATTAAGATCTGAATTCTGTTCAAGTCACAAAGAAGTCACTTAAAGTCTACGTTTATTGGTGGTCACGTATCTTTGGCTGCGTAACCTAAAAGAATGAGCGAAAACTCAGAATCATTACTTCCGCGAACATATGCCGTCCGAACCTATGGGTGTCAGATGAACGAGCATGATAGCGAACGTATAGCAGGACTTTTAGAAGCGGATGGTTTAACGCTTGCTGACACAGAAGAAGAGGCTGATGTAATAGTTTTAAATACTTGCTGTATTCGAGAAAACGCTGACAACAAACTTTACGGAGCTTTAGGGAATCTAAAGACTCTAAAAGAACAACGTCCAAATATTCAGATAGCGGTGGCTGGATGCTTAGCTCAAAAAGACCGTGAAATTATTCAGGAAAGAGCTGGACATGTTGATGTAGTTTTTGGCACCCATAATGTTCATCGAGCAGTTGATTTGTTGGATGAAGCCCGTAAGAACGGTCCTGTCATAGAAATTCTTGAAGAAGTAGTACAAGAAGATGCCGATCTATTCCCGTCAGCGCTACCAACACGCAGAGAAGAAGAGCATACTGCTTGGGTTACCTTGCAAATTGGTTGCGATAATTCATGCGCTTTTTGCATAGTTCCTGCTGTGCGCGGTCCTGAAATTAGTCGGCCATTTGGACAATTGATTGATGAGGTAAAGGATTTGGCTTTTGATGGTGTCACAGAAGTCACTTTGCTGGGTCAAAATGTGAACTCTTATGGTCGAGACTTGACTATGAAATTACGCCAAGAAGCAGAAAAGCCAACAGACCATCTCCTTGTAGGTGAATTATGGGCATCTGATTCAAATCGCCGTCCACGCCCTCTGTTCGCTGACTTGCTTCGCGCTGTAGGAGAAGTTGAAGGCATAGAGCGCGTACGTTACACCAGCCCACACCCTAAAGATTTACGTCCAGAAACGATTGCTGCCATGGCAGAGGTTCCTGAAGTCTGTGAGCATCTACATTTACCATTGCAGTCCGGTAGCGACCGCATACTTGCGAGTATGCATCGCGGATATACAGCCGAAAGGTATTTGGAGAAGTTAAATGAAGCGCGAGCCCAAATTCCTGACTTAGCAGTAACTACCGACATAATTGTTGGTTTCCCAGGAGAAACCGAAGAAGATTTTGTACAAACGCTTGAACTTGCAGCTGAAGTTGGATTTGATTCTGCTTATACATTCATCTTTTCTCCTCGCCCAGGGACAGAAGCAGCAGAAATGACAGATCAATATGTTGATCATGAAATTTGCGTTGAACGCTATGAGCGGCTTCGAAGAGTTATAAACCGGTCATCATCATTAGCTCACCGGAACAGAGTAGGGAAAGTTGAATCAGTCGTTATTGAAGGACCAGGAAAACGATCACCAGATCAGGTAACTGGACGCACACGACAAAATAAACTCGTGCACTTAGAGTCCTCGAAAGATCTCACTGTTGGGACTTATGCAAAAGTACATATAACAGATGCAGCTGGGCATTACTTAATGGGTGAACTAATTCAAGTTACAGCTCCGGCTAAACATCGACGCCGAATCCCCGTTGTTTCGGCCTAACTCCATGGCCTCGTTAAACGGTCATTTAGTTCTTTTAGGAACCACCGCTTCAGGTAAATCTTCACTAGCTGTTGAAATCGCAAAGAAGCGACCCATGGTTGAAATTTTGTCTATGGACTCAATGGCTATTTACAAGGGTATGGATATTGGGACCGCAACTCCTTCAGAAGAGGAGCAAAAAGAAATCCGACATCATCTGATAAATATTGCTAAACCCACTGAAGAATTCTCAGTCTCACAATTTCAAGAAGCTGCTAAAAATTCTTTAAGGGACATCGAAAAACGAAAACAGAAGGCTCTGCTAGTGGGAGGAACAGGACTTCATTTGAGGGCGGTAATAGATGATTTAACTATTCCCGGTCAATTTCCAGAAGTAAAACGAGAACTCGAGTCCGAAAATGACTCGGTTAAGTTACATGCCAGGTTGAAAGAATTAGACCCAGCGGCTGCGAACAAAATGGAACCCACAAACCGTAGAAGAATCATTAGAGCGTTAGAAGTCACAATAGGCGCAGATAAACCATTCTCTGGATTTGGACCTGGCATGGATTGGTATCCGCCGACTCCATTTACACAGATTGGAATTCATCTTTCTCGAGACAGTATCGACGAAAAAATCTTTAAACGATATACCAAACAAATTGACGATGGATTCCTTGAAGAAATTGAGCAAATCATGAGAGACGGAGTATCACGAACCGCAGCGCCCGCACTGGGTTATAGCGAGTTCTATTCTTATCTTTGTGGGGAGTGCTCCTTTGAAGAAGCGATGGAAAAAGCAGTTGTAGCTACAAGAAAATTTGCTCGTCGACAGGAACGTTGGTTTCGCCGAGATCCTCGAATCACTTGGTTTGAAGTGGAACAAGACTCACTCGAAGTAGTTGACTCAGTTCTTAAAATATTTGACGAAATAAACAAAATTTAATTAGTTGCACTAATGCATCTTTGATAGGCCAAACTAGAACATATGCATATAAGTCGTTATCAAGGTTTCGGAAATGATTTCCTTATTATTTTCTCTGATGAGATTCCTTCTGACGCAAGCGATATGGCTGAGAGGCTTTGCAACCGAAAAAAGTCAATAGGGGCTGATGGATTGATTTTCGGAACACCAAGCAACGCAGCGGATGCTTTCTTTACTCTTTTCAACTCAGATGGGAGTCAAGCTGAAGTAAGTGGAAATGGATTAGCTTGCTTTGGTTATGCGTTATATAAAAACAACAGGGCCAAGAAATCAATAAAAGTAGAGACAAAAACTGCGCTTCACCCCATCCTTATTTCAGAGGACTCAACAAATTCTCTTCTTGTACAAGTATCACTTAGCCCACCAGGCACCGGGCCAGATTTTCAGAACCTAGACATCAATCTGGGTGGACCTAAACCTCTTCGAGTAGCTTCTGTTGATGTAGGAAACCCTCATCTAGTTATTGAAGTAGATGAAATAGAGAGTGTTGAGTTAGGGACAATAGGACCAAAAGTAGAGTCACACTTTATGCCAATCGGCTGCAATATTCATTTGGTTTCAATCGTGAGTCAGAATGAAATTCAATTAAGAACTTGGGAACGAGGAGCAGGACTGACAGAGGCTTGTGGCTCAGGAGCGGTAGCAGCTGCATCTGCAGCTAATGCTTGGCAAGCCGTAAGCGACGAGGTGAAAGTAGTAATGCCTGGTGGAGCAGCCACGGTAATACTAGGCGATTACCCGACATACGTTTGTCAGGTAGTCGATGAAGGAGAATTCGAGGCCTTAGATGACTGAAGAGTCTGGGCATGAACCTCAATTTGATATAGAGGAATCACATAGAGGGGCATTTGGAGAGTACGGCGGAACGAGTAAGGGTCTAATCGATCGTTCATTCAGAGAACGAATTGTTTTAGCCGCAGTAACCCTTGATAAAGAACAAGACACTAAAGCTGAAGCCTCCTTAGAGGAACTCGCACTTCTAGTTGATACAGCTGGAGCAGATCCCGTAGGTCGTGTAATACAAAATCGTCAAGTCCCAGATAAAACTACGTATGTCGGGCGCGGAAAAGCAGAGGAACTACGTGAAGTGTCAGATTCTTTAGATGCTGACACAGTCGTATTTGACAATGAACTAACTCCTGCTCAGCAAGGCAATCTTGAAAAGATACTCAAGCGAAGCGCACTTGACCGAACCGCATTGATTCTAGATATTTTTGCACAAAATGCTTCAAGCCCTGAGGGAAAGGCACAAGTAGAACTTGCTCAATTGAAGTATCGACTACCTCGATTACGTCGTTCTGGTTATACCTTTTCGCAACAAGGTGGAGGGATAGGTACAAGAGGCCCCGGAGAAACCCAACTTGAAGTTGATCGACGCCGACTCATGCGTCGAATAAGTAAGTTGGAATCTGACTTAAAACAGTTGAGAAAAAATCGTGCAACTCAATCAAAATCACGCAAACGTACAAGTAATTACGGAATTGCTATTGTGGGCTACACCAATGCGGGCAAGTCAACACTTCTTAATGCATTAACGAACGCAGGTGTACTTGTTGAAGATCGGTTGTTTGCCACCCTTGATGCAACCACCCGACGGCTTCAGTTACCCGGTGGTGAAACCGTTTATTTGACAGACACTGTCGGGTTTGTGCGTAAACTCCCGCATCAGTTAGTAGATGCATTTACTTCGACTCTTGATGTAGTTATTGAAGCCAATTTATTAGTGCATGTCGTTGATTCTTCAGATCCTGACCCTGAAGGGAGCATTGAAGCCGTGCATTCAGTTCTAAGAGAAATCGGAGCGGACGATATACGGCAAATCTATGTATTTAATAAAGCAGACTTAGACCCGTTGGCTGCAGAGCGCTTAGTCAGGCAGGAAGAAGATGCTGTAGCGGTATCTGCGGTAACAGGGCAGGGACTTGATGACTTATTAAGGGTGATAGGAGAGCATTTAAGAGAACTATCTGAAATTGTTCAACTCTTCATTCCTTACGATCGGGGGGATGTCTTAGCTAAAACTCACCGCGAAGGGGAAGTTTTAGAAGAAATTCCCGAAGAAAAAGGATGGAAGGTTTCTGCAAGATTAGACAAATCCTCAGTAGGTAGATTAGAAAACTTTCTAGTTAGGGCGTAAAGAATGACGACACACAAAAACTTTGTTCCACCTCCAATGCCTATTCTGAGCAGCGTAATTGGTTTGCGTGAAAAAGCTGAGTTGTTATCAGGTGGGGCTATAGATCTATCGGTTGGTAATCCTATAGACCCCGTGCCAGACATAGTAGTTGAGTCACTTAAAGACCATGATCTAGCTCGACCATATCCCATATCAGCAAAGCGCGACGAAGCAATGAGTGAAGTAATAAATGATTGGGCGCAAAGACAATTAAAGACAACAGTTCACTCTTCGAACTATGGAATTTGTATTGGAACTAAAGAATTTGTAGCGGGAGCACCAAATATTTTAAAACTTCGAGACTCTTCACGAGACACAGTTCTTTACCCAGAAGTGGCTTATCCGTCTTACGAAATGGGAGCAGAATTGGCGGGTTGCCGAGCAGTTCCCGTAGCTATGAATGAGAAATGGGAAATTGACGTTTCTAGTATTGATCCTCAAGACGCACAGAGGGCTTTAATGATGTGGATCAACACTCCTGGCAACCCAGCAGGCGGACTTGATGATTTAGAAACAGTGGTTCAATGGGGCCGGGAAAATAATGTCCCAATATTTAGCGACGAGTGTTATGTGGAGTTCACTTGGGACGGTCCACCCCAGTCTGTTCTTCAGCATGGAACCGAAGGAGTGGTTGCCGTTCATTCCCTATCTAAGCGTTCAAATTTAGCCGGATTGAGATTTGGGTTTTATGCAGGGGATTCTGAATTGGTGAAATACTTTCGTGATGTAAGACGTCACCAAGGTCTTATGGTTCCCGGACATGCACAAGTCGCAGGAATAGCAGCGTTAGAAGATCAGACCCATGTAGACGTTCAAAGGGCAAGATATGAGAGCCGCCTTAAGCGACTTATTGAAGTGCTTTCTTTGATAGGCGTAGAAGCAGAGATGCCACGAGGCTCGTTTTACTTATGGGTTCCTTCGCCTAAAAAAGACTCTGGAAAGTTGGCATTGCAGTTGGCTGAAACACTGGGAATCGTTTCGGTTCCGGGAGAAACTTACGGAGCAAGGGGGGCTGGATACGTTCGTTTAGCCGCCATAGTTTCAGAAGACGACCTTTCTTTATTGGAGAACAGAGCGCAAAGCGCGTAAATAATTAATTGTTCCCACTCTTAATGCTCAAGAACGGTAGTCTCAGAATATGTCAGATATTCAAAATCAAATTGAAGAATTATGGAAAAGCAGAGAGGGCCTAAGTCCTGACGACTCTGAAGCTAATCAAGTAATCCACCAAGCAATCGATCTTCTAGATCAAGGAAAGGCTCGAGTGGCCGAACCTAGCCAAGATGGAGTCATCGTGAATGAATGGCTGAAGCTTGCCATCCTTCTGCTCTTCAAACAGGCTCAGATGAGCACAATTGAGGCAGCACCGTTTGAATTCGCTGACAAAATCCCACTCAAAGAGAATTATCAACAAAGCGGAGTCCGGGTAGTTCCAGGGGCGTTGGCTCGCTGGGGAAGTTATCTAGCACCTGGCGTAATTATGATGCCAAGCTTTGTCAATATTGGAGCTTGGGTAGGGGAGAACACTATGGTCGATACTTGGGCAACCGTAGGATCCTGTGCGCAAATTGGCAAAAATGTTCACCTTTCAGGTGGAGTAGGGATAGGCGGTGTGCTTGAACCTCCAAATGCTACTCCTGTAATTATTGGAGATGAGTGTCTAATAGGTAGCAGATGTATTGTCGCAGAAGGGGCTCGTGTGGGTGACGGAGTTGTTCTGGGTGCAGGAGCAGTTCTTACCGCTTCCATTCCGGTAATCGATGGAGAAACTGGAGAAGAAATAAGTCGCGGAGAAATACCTCCATGGTGTGTGGCCGTGCAAGCCTCTAGGCCAAGAGAGTTTCCGGGTGGAGAATTCGGCCTACCTTGTGTCCTCGTAGTGAAACGCTTATCAGAAGGCGAACGTCACGATAAGTCAGCATTAAATGAGATCTTACGTAACAACGATGTCACCACTTAATAAGCCTTATGTCTGACTTACTCTCCCTTACTGCTGATTTGGTGAATATTCCTTCAATCAGTGGAAACGAAAAACAAATAGCTGATTATATTGAGTCCGAATTACGTCAGATCTCAAGATTGGAAGTGAGTCGGTTCGGTGACAATCTTATTGCCCGAACAAACCTAGACCGTAAGCATCGGTTACTTCTAGCAGGTCACACAGACACTGTTCCAGGAGGTCAGGGCAGTCGAATTGAAGGCGATACTTTATGGGGCCTCGGAAGCGCAGATATGAAAAGCGGTTTAGCCGTAATGCTTGAATTGGCCCGTACTATCGAAAATCCAACTATGGATTTAACTTGGGTTTTCTATGTCTGTGAAGAAGTCGACAATAGCCGTAATGGGCTTCGTCAACTTTTTACAGAAGCTGCAGAGTTACTTGAAGCTGATGCTGCAATTTTAGGCGAACCGACAAATGCAATGATTGAGGCTGGCTGTCAAGGAACCATGCGGTTTGAAGTTCGCATGAGCGGACAAAGGGCTCATACTGCTCGACCATGGATGGGTGTGAATGCTATCCATCGTGCAGGGGCACTTCTTTCGGCTATTGACAACTATGACCATCGAGAACCGGTTGTTGATGACTGTAAATACCGAGAAGCCCTGCAGGTCGTAAACATCTCAGGTGGAATTGCTGGAAATGTAGTACCAGATGAACTTGTCTTGGTCGTAAACCATCGGTACGCCCCTGACAGAAGTGGTGAAGAGGCAGAGGCGCATGTTAGGGAAGTGTTTGCACCAT
>Ga0208127_1000084_pt1 | contig 45013 bp, 39 predicted proteins | sample ETNtaG_6_FD_185751 | JGI IMG/M metagenome (GOLD analysis project Ga0208127, IMG submission 185751) | Marine microbial and viral communities from oxygen minimum zone, Eastern Pacific Ocean - ETNP201306SV45 (SPAdes) (version 2) | ecosystem: Environmental > Aquatic > Marine > Oceanic ... | reverse complement strand
GATATCACAACAGCCACCACCGAAAGTTTCGACACAGACACGTTGAACGCACACATCATCGATGTCGCACCAGCCGGCACCGGATTATGCGCGTTGGGTGCTGACGGTGGACTGTTCGACATGCTCGGCGCCCAACACAACACCGTGCTGCGAGCTCACACCAACCCCAACACCACCGCCATCGACACCGCCGGCTAACCAATTATTTGCTGACACGCTCACCCCCAATAGGACAGATCCGCAAGTTCTCACTGTGGTGTTGACCAGACAGGGTGGAGGAACGTTTTGTGAAACTACCGATGGGCTCTGACATAGGACCCTTGTTGCCTTGCATCAGTTTCGGTTATTAGGGTTTAAGATTCTGTTCAACCGGGGGGCTGCAACATGGACATAACAGAGCGGGTAACTGAGCTAGTTCAGATTCCGAGTGTGAACCCGCTCCACGCCGGACCAGTATCTGGTGACGGAGCCGAACGTGAATTGTCCGATTGGTTAGCGAACCACACCGAATCCTTAGGGGCCGATGTAGTCGTGGACCCTGTCGAAGATGACCGATGTAACGTTTACGCGCGTTTTGAAGGTTCTTCAGATCGGGCAGTAACGATAGATGTTCACCTTGACACCGTCGGGGTAGAACATATGACTGATGACCCTTTCGATGGCCGTGTCGAAGGCGGACGGGTCTACGGACGCGGGTCGGTTGACACCAAAGCCACCTTTGCCGTTGTCCTGCAGGTATTAGAGGAGCTCAAGGCGGCGGGTCAGCGTCCCGTGCCAACGGTCAACCTGGTCGGAACCGTTTCCGAGGAAGGAGGAGGGCTGCTCGGCGCCGCCCGCTACCGCGATTGGCTGTTGGAGCGAGGGCAACGCATCGAACAGATAGTCGTTGCGGAACCAACCATGTGCGCCCCCGTTCATGGCCACAAAGGCGGAATAGGTCTCGATGTGACCGTCCATGGCCACGCAGCGCATTCATCTAAACCTCACCTCGGAGCTAACGCGCTTAGCGGAGCGGCTCGCGTTGTGGTCGCTATTGACGAAGAACAAGACCGCCTGGCGGCTCTCGAAGCAACGACACCAGTTGGGAAAGGCACTGTTTCAGTAACAGAACTTTCCGGTGGACTAGCTCGCAACATCATTCCCGATGAATGCACTTTATATGTAGGCCGTCGCACCGCTCCCGGCGAAGACATTGCCCAAGTCCGGGCCGCGTTGTATGAACTCATAGAAACTAGCGCTGCCCCATTATCAACAACTATCGAATCCCTATATGGAGACGGCAGTCCCGGCTTTTACCAGGACCCCTCCTGTTCTCTAGTAGCGGTCCTAGCACAACTCGCCGACACGTCACCAACTACCGCAGAGTATGGATCGAACGCCCTGAAATACGGAGAGGTCGCTGAACAGCTCGTCGTTTTCGGGCCCGGATCAATCGACCAAGCTCACCAAGCAGTTGAGTGGGTTGACATCAGCCAACTCAACCGAGCAGTGGACATCTACCGATCTTGGTTTAGCCAATAACCTTCGCCTCGTCTGACGCGAGTTTCAGCGAAAACGAAATCATCGAATCGAGAGTGGTTTGCCGCTCTTCGGGACTCAGATGTGCCCCGCTGGTCAGATGGTCAGAGATCGTCACCAAACTGAGCGCCTGCTTCTGTTCAATTTGAGCTATCGCGTAAAGAGCTGCAGTTTCCATCTCTACACACAAGACCCCATCGTCAATCATTCTCTGATTCAAACCATCATCGGGTTCATAAAAAATATCGGATGTAAAAATCGTTCCGTTCTGCAGCGACAAATCCGAGTCACGACTTAAATCAACAGCTGCGCTGAGCAGCGAAGGTGTGGGCGTAAGTTCGTATTGTTCCTGCCCAAGTAGCAGTTCAGGCATCCGACTGTTGGTGATACATCCAGAAGCCACCACCATGTCACGCAATTGAAGCGACGGCGAAAAGCCGCCGGCAGTACCTATCCGAATGATGGTCTCAACCTCGAAAGACCGGTAAAGCTCAGTGATGTAAATCGCTGCGGACGGCATGCCCATACCTGAAGGCATAACCGAAATCTCGCTTCCTTGGTATCGACCCGTATACCCGACTGCATTGCGGACATCAGTAACCAGTCGGCTGTCCTCTAAATAGTTTTCGGCAATGTAAGCAGCTCTTCGGGGGTCTCCTGGCATGAGTACGACTTTTGCGAAGTCCCCCACCTCAGCGTCTATATGGGGAGTTGACATCTCAGCCCTCCGGCCCTAGTAGGTCATCGATCGTATCTTCTTGATGAGCGTGTCTATCTTCCAAGGAGATGCCGTGGAACGCCAACTTCGCCCTCGCTATTTCCGCGTCAATTGACCCGTCAATAACCTGCACTCCTTCCGCTACAGCCCCTCGGGCTAGTTCGTGACAGCCCACTCCTTGAACAGCGAATGAAAGGTCCATTATTTCAATCGGATGGCCAAGCCCTCCAGCGATATTCACTAACGCCCCGTTGGCCAACACTAAGACTGAATGGTCACCACCAAGCAGGTACTCATCGATTCCTTCCCTCACCACTCGAAACTCAACTGCTTCATCAGCGAGGGCTTCTACGTCGATTTCGAGATCGTGGTGGCCTGCATTAGCCAAGATAACGCCGCCTTTCATCTTGGCGAAATCTGGGCGAGATAACGCTCGGCGGCCACCTGTCGCCGTGATTACAAAATCAGCGACCGGAAGAACCGTCTCAAGGTCTCCCACCCGATGACCGTCCATGAATGCTTCGAGACCTTTAACGGGGTCTACCTCGACGACCCACGCGGTTCCGCCCAATGCACGGACGTGAGCAGCGATTCCGCGGCCAACCCAACCGTAACCAAGAATGCCTACGTCTTTGCCAGCCATCAACATATTGGTGAGGTTGAGGACCGCTTGGATAGTGCTCTGACCTGTTCCGTATTTATTGTCGAACAGATGCTTACAAGCCGCATCGTTAGCTGCCAAAGCAGGACAAGGCAGTCTTCCTCTGTTCGCTAACTCAACTAAACGCGATACACCTGTGGTCGTTTGTTCTGTTACGCCTTGCAGTTCAGCAAAAAGATCTGGCCGGTGATTAGCCATGCGAATTGTGAGTTCAGCACCGTCGTCAATAATGAATTCCGGACCGGTATCAGCAATAGCTAGTAAATCTTTTTCCCAGGCCGGATATCCGCTACCTCGAGTTGAATGCACCTCAATTCCGCGATCTACGAGCGCAGCTGCAATCTCATCTCGTGTTGAGTGAGGGTTCGACCCAGCAACTACAACTTCAGCTCCAGCATCAGCAAGAACTGTTGCCAGAAAGGCTGTTTTAGCTTCCAAATGCACGACCACAGCGACGCGCCGTCCCGCAAGTGCGCCATCGTTAAGTCGCTCCCGCAAGAATCCGTCGACGAGCGGTGAGTGACGTCGCGCCCACTCGATCGCCAAATGACCCTGCGGTGCTAAATCAATATCGGAAATTCTTGAGTTATTAACTACAGACACGTGATGAGTGTTGCACGTTATGACCCTATTCTTCTGCCATGACTGTAATTGTGGCTGGCGGCGGCATAGCCGGAATGACGATGGCTTTAACCTGTCACCAGCTCGACATCCCAGTGGTGGTTCACGAAAGCGTTGCCCAATTAGAACCGTTGGGAGTTGGGATCAACTTGCAACCAAACGCGGTGCGAGAGCTTTACGACTTAGGCCTGCGAGAGCCACTCGAGGAAATAGGAGTGCAAGCTAAAGAATGGGCACTAGTCGGTCGCAACGGAAACGATGTTTGGGCTGAACCCCGAGGACTAAACGCTGGGTACCAGTGGCCTCAATATTCAATCCACAGAGGGCAATTACAGATGCTGCTATACCAAGAGGTGATTCGTCGGCTCGGTTCTCAGTCAGTAGTAACTGGAAGCCGACTCGCGAGATACCAATCACATGCCGATTCCATCAGCTCCTACTTTGTTAGCCAGTCGAACGAAACCACAGAGGTTCAAGGCAGTGTGCTTATCGGCGCCGATGGCCTCCACAGCGCTGTTAGGTCCCAAATGCACCCAGACGAAGGGCCCCCTATTTGGGGAGGACCTGTGATGTGGAGGGGAACCACCCAAGCAAAACCTATTCGGACGGGCGCTTCCTTTGTCTTGGTAGGCAAGCTAGAGCAACGTTTCGTGTGCTATCCGATAAGTAAACCCGACCCACAAACCGGCTTAGCGACAATCAACTGGATTGCAGAACTGACCTACGACACAGCACAAGCCTGGGGTGACGGCGATTGGAACACTCAAGTTTCCATCGATAAATTTCTCCACGAATTTGCAGATTGGTCGTTCGATTGGCTCGACATTCCAGAACTCATCAAAGGCGCCTCAGCCGTATATGAATATCCGATGGTTGATCGAGACCCACTCCCAAGCTGGGTCGATGAACGCTGCCTCCTGATCGGCGACGCAGCCCACGTCATGTATCCAGTAGGTTCCAACGGCGCTAGCCAGGCGATCGTCGACGCTCGCCTACTCGGCGCCGAATTTCTTCGCCACGGCGTCGGGCCGGCAGCTCTTCTTGCATACGAGACAGCAACTTTGAAAAGCACGAACGAACTAATCTTACGAAATCGCGGAGCGGGCCCTATCGGAATCCTAGGCCTAGTTGAAGAACGATGCGGCGGCGTATTTGAACGCATCGAAGACGTTATTCCTCGAAAAGAAATCGAGGAATACATGAGTAAGTACAAAGCTGCGGCAGGTTTCGCAATCGACTCCTTAAACGATGCACCTCCCACTATTGCCCTCTAGCGACAACTACATCACGAACGCCCCAGCGACCTAACAAGTGTTTGGCGGACCAAACAAGTGTTAGGGTGCAGAACCATGGCCCGGTCACTTGACATTCGCTCTGATCTTCCTGCACCGCTGCCCATGGGAACTGCTGCCCAGCTACGACTACTCGACGAAGGGGCACACCTGTTCCTAACTACCGGGTACGCCGAAACCACGATGCGTGAAATCGCTGCTGCCGCTGGAATGAAGGCTGGATCGATTTACCACCATTTCAGTTCGAAAGAAGAGATGCTCGAACTCATCCTGGTCCAAGGCATCGACGTCATGATCCAGTCTTTCCATCAAACCCAAGAAGAAACCCATCAACACGACCCTCTTTCGCGTCTGAAAGCTCACGTTCGAGCTCACCTAGGATCGTTATTCGAGCATGGACCATACACTGCTGCTCACGTCACTACTTTTCCGTATGCTCCAGCCGAAGTGCGGAAACGAATAGTTCCGGTTCGCGATGGCTATGAGACGTTATGGACTGAACTACTTGAGAGCTTGAGAGACTCCGGCGCCATCACACTACCTAGCAGCGTGAGCATGACCCGCTTGATCCTCATGGGAACCATGAACCAGACCATCGAGTGGTTTGACCCAAGTGGCAATCAGAGCGTCGACCAGCTAGCCGAAGCTATAGCTAGACAACTATGGGACGGAATAACACCAAGATGAATCGCTTCTCTTCTCGCGTTGACACCAATTCAGACCAGTACCTCAATAACCAAAGCGCTTATTTACAACTGACCGCAACGCTGCGTGAGCGATTGCAATTTGCAATAGAGGGAGGAGACGGGCGCGAGCGCTCTATCCAGCGACATCTAGATCGCGGCAAGGTAATGGTTCGTGATCGCATCGATATGGTTATCGACCATCAAACCCCGTTCCTAGAGTTCTCTACGCTGGCCGGCTGGGACCAATACGACAACACCGCGCCCGGCGCCGGCATCATTACCGGAATCGGCCTCGTACACGGCGTGCCCTATGTCTTCATCGCTAATGACGCCACAGTAAAAGGCGGGTCCCTTCTACCCGTAAGCATAAAAAAACACGTCAGAGCACAGCAGATAGCTGAAGAGAACCGGCTCGGAGTGATCTACCTGGTTGATTCAGGCGGTGCTTTCCTACCACTCCAAGACGATATTTTTCCTGACAAAGACCAATTCGGAGGAAGCTTCTACCGTCAAGCCCGGTTATCCGCCCAAGGCCTACCCCAACTATCTGTAGTCCTCGGCGGGTGCACTGCTGGCGGTGCCTACGTACCTGCTCTGAGCGATGAAGTCGTCATGGTTGACGGTATCGGTCGCATTTTCTTGGGCGGTCCGCCAATAGTAAAAGCGGCGCTTGGAGAGATCATCGAGCCGGATGCATTGGGCGGCGCCGTAGTACATACTCACACATCTGGCGTTTCCGACTACATGGCCAACAGCGAACGCGAAGCGTATGGCAAGCTCCGCGAACTTTGTGAGGCGACAAACCAACGCAGGGTTGCCGACCGCCAGGACTGGATGGATTGGCAGGAGCCACGCCCTCCCCACTATGACCCAGCCGAGATTTACGGCATAGTGAGCGCCGATGATCGTATTGGCTTCGATGCACGCGAAATTATTGCCCGCATGGTAGATGGCTCCGAGTACTCGGAATTTAAGCCCGAATGGGGCGATACCATAACTTGCGGGTTCGCCAGAATTTGGGGTCACCTCGTAGGAATCATTGCGAACAACGGAATTATTTTTAGCGAGAGCGCCCTCAAAGCGACTCACTTCATTGAGCTCTGCGAGCAGCGTCGCGTACCTCTTTTGTTTCTTCAAAACACGACTGGATACATGGTTGGCTCTGACGCAGAAGCCGGCGGAATCGCAAAAAACGGATCAAAGATGGTAGCTGCTGTTGCCAACGCGACTGTTCCTCGTTACACAGTCTTAATCGGCGGCAGCTATGGGGCCGGCAATTACGGAATGTGTGGCAGAGGGTTTAACCCTAGGTTTCTCTTTGCTTGGCCCAATAGTCGGATAGCGACCATGTCGGCCGAAACGGCTCAGACGGTCCTTGTTGATATCCGACTCGCTGGGCTGCGCGGCGAAAATACCACCGAGGCCGAAATCAATGCCATGAGAGCTGAGATAGCAGAGCAGTATGAAACCCAAAGCGATCCTTACTACGCGACCAGCCGGCTCTGGGACGATGGCTTAATCGACCCCGTAGATACTCGGGATGCACTTGGCCTTTGCCTAGCTTTGGCAGCTCGAAATGACGAACCAGAACGAGGCAACGGCCTTGTCTACCGAATGTGAGAATGAGACCTCAATGAAACTTTTGGTGGCTAACAGGGGCGAAATCGCGCGACGTGTATTTCGAACCGCTAAACGACTGAACTGGACCACGGTCGCTGTCTTTGCCGAACCCGACGCTGATGCACCATTTGTCAAAGAAGCTGACATAAGTGTGTGCATCGGCGGTCCGGATCTGGCCGATTCTTACCTAAACCAAGAAAAAATTTTAGAGCAGTGCCACCAACTTGGAGTACACGCCGTACACCCTGGTTACGGCTTTTTAAGCGAAAATGCTGATTTCGCACGTACCGTAATTGAAAGCGGGATCATTTGGGTCGGGCCGAATCCAGATGTCATCTCTTCTATGGGTTCAAAGATCGCCGCTCGATCCATCGCAGAATCAGCGGGTCTTCCGCTGATTCCAGGATTCGCAGACATTACCCAGCAAGAAGATAGAACGCTTGCCGAAGCTGCAGGCGAAATCGGTTATCCCGTCCTCTTGAAGGCCTCCGCTGGCGGCGGCGGTAAGGGAATTCGAATTGTTCATTCGCCTGAACAGTTCACCGAGTCCCTCACCGAAGCCCGGACAGAAGCGATGAGGTCATTTGGTGATGACGCAATCATTGTTGAACGCTACATAGAACGACCACGCCATGTTGAGGTTCAACTAATGGGCGATAAGAACGGAGCTCTCCTAGAGCTAGGCACCAGAGATTGCTCAATCCAGCGGCGCTACCAGAAGCTAATCGAAGAGGCGCCCGCACCGAACCTTCAGCCAGATACAGAGGCCGGTTTGCGATCAGCTGCCTTAGACCTCGGACGTTCCATCGGCTACGACAACGCTGGAACCGTAGAATTTGTGGTCGACGTCGATAACGGAGACTACTTCTTCCTCGAAGTCAACACTCGCCTTCAAGTCGAACACCCTGTTACCGAGCAGGTCACAGGACTTGACCTCGTAGAACTGCAACTAGTGGCCGCTACTGGAGGATCACTACCGGTCCGCCAAGAGGACGTAAAAATTCAGGGCCACGCAATCGAAGTTCGCATCAACGCTGAAGACCCTGCAAATAACTACGCCCCACAAACCGGCAGGGTTGAGACAATCAGAATCCCGCATGACCAAGATGGCGTCCGCTGGGATGGCGCGTTCGACAGCGAGGGCAGCATTACGCCCCATTACGACTCAATGATTGCGAAACTTATCGTTTCAGCGCCCGATAGAAATACGGCCCTTAACGACCTGGAATCGGTCCTCGACAACATGCTCATCGGCCCTCTTGTCACCAATAGCGGACTACACCGCTGGATTGTTAGCCAACCAGAGATCCGAGATGCGGTTATGACTACGCGTTTCCTTGAAGAACACACACCGCCCGATCCACCGGACTTCGGATCAGCCCGTTCTGAGGCAATAGCATTACTCCAAAACCGAACCTCCAAAAGCTATCTAGGGCCATGGCACCAACTCCCCAACTTTCGAGTCCGCCCGGACAAGCGTCGACTAATCGGGGTTTTCGAAGATCAAAGCGGGACGCTCCAAGAGCTACTCTCCGAAGCGGACGCTCCGAAAGCCCCGACCGTCTTTGACCTCAAACCAGATCTTCTATGCATCAACAAAGATGGACACACGCTAAGTTTCCGACCAGTTAACCGAAGCCAAGTTTGGGTCGGCAGCGCAGCGGCAAAACGCGGAGCACTTGCCGATGTGGTTGCACCATTCCCAGCAGTCGTTGTGGAGATACCGGTTGCAGTGGGCGATTTGGTTCAAGCCGGAGACGCGGTTCTTGTGATCGAAGCTATGAAAATGCTCCACACCCTGAACGCACCAGGAACAGGAACGGTGGACGAAATTTGGGTTAGCGAGGGCGGGTCAGTTGATGCCAAACAGACTCTCGTAACGTTCGAACAGACAAACCAACACAAAGAGGACAATTAGTGACGCACCGCAATGCCTACATGAGCGACGAGCTTCAGCAAATTTATGACCAGACTGTTGATTTCGTATCGAAAGAAGTCATCCCCAATGGCGAGGAATGGGAAACAAGCGGCAAGGTCCCTCGCGAAGTCCTAAAGGAGATGGGTTCGCTTGGCATGCTCGGTCTCCGAGTTCCCGAAAAACATGGTGGCCTCGGAATGGGCCCATTGGCGTCGGCAACCTTTTCTGAAGCGTTGGGTAGTTCAACCTTCGCCGGTTTCGACGTCACGGTATTAGTTCACACCGACATGTCCGGGCCGCACTTGGTGAACTCAGGTAGCGATGAGCAACTCTCTGAATGGATGCCCGGCATCTTGTCCGGTGAAACAATTCTTTCTATCGGTGTAACCGAACCCGATGCTGGATCCGATGTTGCCGGCATCCGTTCCTCAGCAGTCAAAGACGGAGACGGCTGGCGGATTAACGGAACCAAAACCTTTATCACCAACGCTGTCTATGGCGACATGACAATCCTCGGCGCCAGGACCGATCCCGACAACAAGTACGGTATTTCTATGTTTCTCGTGCCGGCGGAAACAGAAGGTTTTTCTGTCGCCAAAAAACTCGATAAGCATGGGTGGTTGTGCAGCGATACCGCCGAACTCGTCCTTGATGATGTTTGGGTTCCAGACAGCCAACTATTGGGCGAACCTCACAGAGGTTTCTACGCAACAATGCAGAATTTCCAGAACGAACGAATGGTTTTGGTTGGGATGGGTGTCGGGGCTGCTCAAGCTGCGATTGATATGACCACTGCCTACACTCAGGAACGAAAGGCTTTCGGCGGAAAGCTTTTCGACCTTGGGGCAATCCGTCAACGACTGGCCATGAGCCAGGCCAAGGTCGACGCAGCTCGCTCCCTCATGTACCACGCCGCTTGGCTGGAAGAACAGGGAATTGACAATGTAAAAGAAATGTCAGGAGCCAAAGCTTGGGGGTGCGAGGTTGTCAATGAAGTGATGTACGACTGTCTACAGTTTCATGGTGGTACCGGCTACATGCGGGAATCTGCGATCGAACGGATGCATCGCGACGCACGGATTTTGACCATCGGCGGAGGCGCGACCGAAGTTATGTTGGAAGAAGTTGCAAAGCGCAGCTACAACTTGCAGTAGAAGCGTGTGCCGATAGCTCTCGTTGAGCACTCGATAAAGCCAGTCGGAGACGACAGCAGCGAGCATTGGCCGCTACTTCAATTCTCGAGCCACTCTCTGGTTGTGGGAATCAAGGGGTTCCTGAGTCATTTCTAGGTGCAATCGACCACCAGATTCATAGGGGTGATCATCAAGTTTCTCGTGATTGAGTTCGATACCAAGGCCTGGCTGGGACGGTGGCATCATCCAGCCCTGATCCCATTGCAAACTGCTATAAGCAATCTGTTCGTGAAAATCGCTCAGGATTGTCTCCAGGATCAAGAAGTTCGGAAGAGTAAAACCCAAGTGAGTAGCTGCGGCGTGGGCCACCGGGCCGCAATAGATATGCGGAGCTACCTGAGCGTTGAATAGCTCCGCCGTGACCGCGATTTTTTTGGTTTCCCAAAGGCCACCGCTTCTACCTACATTCGGCTGAAGCACCCGAACGCCCGCCTTCAGCAGCTCGTAAAACTCTTTCCTTGTCGTCATCCGTTCACCAGCAGCTAACGGAATCGAGGTCGCCCCCGAAACAACTTTAAGGGCCTCAATCTGATCAGGTGGGCAAGGCTCTTCGAACCAGAGCGGATCGTATTGCTCAACTCGGCGAGCTAACCGAATCGCGGAGGCCGTCGTCATTTGGCCGTGCGTGCCAAGCAAAATATCGGCGCGATCACCCACAGCTTTACGAATCTGAGCGATGGAATCTTCAGCACGAGAGAGTTCAAAAAGTGAAAGCTCACGCCCCCCTTGGAAAGAGTAGGGACCTACAGGGTCTTGCTTGATAGCAGTAAAACCCATTTCGAGAAAGCGAAGAGCGCTTTGTGCCGCTGCTTCTCCGTCGTGATACACATCGAGCCCAACTTCGTCATCGTCAGTCCCACCCTCCACATTTTCAGGATAAAGATAGGAGTAGGTCCGTAAACGATCGTGAAACCTTCCTCCTAACAGCTCACAAACGGGCACTTCATGCGCTTTACCGAGAATGTCCCAGATAGCTATCTCTATTCCACTAAACACTCCCATCATCGCGACATCAGGACGCTGCGTAAAACCCGCTGAATAGACACGACGAAACAGCGTCTCTAAATGATGAGGGTCCATCCCTCGACAAAAACGGTTAAACGTATCCTCAACCATTTCCGCTGCGATGTCACCTGAAACTGGAACCCCGTAACACTCACCGACTCCAGTAATGCCGTTATCGGTATCCACTTCGACAAAGACCCAAAAAGAGCCTCCTATTCCTGTCGGAGGCACCGTCACATAGGTGCGCACCCGTTCAAGGAGCATTGCGCATCATCTCGCAATCAGGCAGGGAGCTCAGTTATGAATAATGGAATCTCTCGATCAGTCTTTTCTTGATATTCGGCATAGGGAGAAAACGCGGCAACCGACCGTTCCCACCATTCCTCACGTTCTGGGCCACTCAATAAACGAACAGAAGTCTCGAAAGGTTCAGGACCATCTTGGATAAGCACTCGCGAGTTTGCCATCAGGTTGTGATACCAACCCGGATGATTCTCTGCGCCTCCCTTTGAGGCGACGATGGCGTACTGGCCTTCGTATTCAACCTTCATCAACGGGACCTTACGAACAAGCCCTGAACGATGCCCAACGGTGGTCATGATGATTACTGGGAGTCCTGTATCCCTTAAAGTATTGCCTCTTTCGCCGTTAGAGCTCTCATACTCTTCAGCTTGGTCCGCCACCCATTCCCAGGTACTGGGACCATATTCTCCATCAAATGTCATGGGCACAACCTATATCGGTTCAGACTGATTCGGCCACGGGTCATCCATTTCGGCTGGAACTTCAACTTCGAACGCGTTAAGAGTCAGACAAATAAGGCAGTAGTACCCAATCGTTGTCACAATTTCAACAGCCCCGTCTTCGCCGAAGCAAGACACGAGCTCATCATGTAACGCAGAGGTGACCCTATTGTCTTCCAGCAATGACTTCGTGTATCGGTACGTTAGCTCCAACTCACCCGTCCACTGTGGGTCTTCACCTGCAGCCAATCGATCCAGTGACTCCGGGCGCAGCCCTGCCGCGATTCCCATCTTTTTATGTGCCGCAAACTCGAAGTTCGCTTTGTAATGAACACCTACCGTGCATATGGCTACTTCTCGAACATCAGCAGCAATCTGGGTGTTAAACCTAACTGCTGCCCCGAGGTCCAACGCCGCGTGCCCTACGTTGGGCGCGCTCTGCCATACTCCAAAAGGCCCTCTCCCCCATACTTCTGGACCCAAACCCTTTCGACTGCCAAGAACAGCATCTCGAAGGGCCGTTTGAGCATCATCCAAATTTCCTTCATCAGGAAGTACAAGCCTCATTAGCGTCCCGTCCATTCAGGTGGGCGCCTATCGAAAAAAGCTCGAATACCCTCTTTGCGGTCTTCACTAGCGAACACCTCCGCTCTTGCGTAGTCGGTGGCGGCCCAACCAAGATCATCACCTGCACCAAGAATGCGTTCCATCGCTTGAAGAGCGTTCCTTGTAGAAGTCGGCGAATTTGATGCAATCTGTTGGGCCAAATCAACAGCCTCAGGTAACGCTTGCCCAGGCTCAACTAATCGGTTCACCAATCCATATTGATATGCGCGCTCGGCCGATAACTCTTCTCCCGTTAACGCCACTTCTTTTGCTACATGCATTGGAAGAGACCGAAGTGCTCGAAACAACCCGCCGCTAGTTGGCAACACACCCCGTTTGACCTCAGGTAACCCAAGCCGCAGGTCGCGAGAAGCAACGATCAGATCACAGCAGAACAGAATTTCCATGCCCCCACCTAGGGCTAAACCCTCAGCAGCAGCCACAATCGGTTTTAACCGTTGCCTCCGGATGATTCCATACTCTCCACCCCGATGAGTTTGGCCGCTCCCTTCCTTTAGGTCACTACCTGCAGAAAACATGTCAGGCCCGCCAGTAAGTACCGCTACCCATTGATCGGGGTCATCTTCAAATTGATCGAGCGCTTCATTGAGAGCGTTGGTCAACGCCAAATCGAAAGCGTTGCGCTTATCTTCTCGGTGAAGGCTTATAACCGACACATGACCCTTTATTTCGGTTTGAACTAATCCAGATTCCATTTGCATCCCGTTTACTTCAAAAATGTCTTTACGTCTCAGGCAGCGTACTCTGATGGCGATGGGTCAATCCGAGTCAGCCGAGCGCTCCCCCAGCGTGTTCGACCTAGTTCCATCCGACGTTGACCCAACCCATGATGCCGTTCCCGCCGCCCGTCCATATTTTGCGCTGGCAACCGGGTCTTTGGCCTTCGTTCTGGGAACAGTTAACGTCACTGTTTCCAATGTCGCGTTTCCTGAAATAGTCAGATCATTCCCGGGCGTCAGCAACGGAATGACCGGTTGGATTATCGCCGGTTATTCACTTGCCTTCGCAACAACCATGCTCGCTGGCGGAAGGCTAGCTGACCGTTACGGCCGACTAGCGATATTTCGGGTTGGTCTCCTAGGCCTACTAGTCGGGGCTTTAGTTGCAGGGCTTGCCCCTAACCCTCTTGTCCTCGTTCTAGCCCGAGCGCTCCAAGGCATGTTTGGCGCTCTCACCGTCCCTTCATCACTAGCGCTCGTCCTACCTCAATTCCCACAAACAAAACAGGCGAGCGTTATTGGACTTTGGGCAGCTGCGGGGATGGTGGCATCTGGTTTGTCTCCAGGTTTCGCAGCATTTGTTCTAGAAGTCAGCTCGTGGCGTTGGGTGTATCTAGTACTAGTTCCAATCGTTGCCTTAGGCTTGTTGGGAGCCAAGCTGTTCCTACGAGAGACGGCTCAACGCTCAACAGACAGACCACTGGACCTACTTGGGGTTCTTATGGGAAGCGGAGCTGTTTTTCTTCTCGTCTTAGCAACCCTTCAAGGACGTTCATGGGGCTGGTCCTCATTAGCGACCGTCGTTTGTTTCGCCGGGGCCGCCGTTCTTGTGCCCCTGTTCCTAGTCAGGTCATCGCACCATCCTGAGCCTTTGTTTGACCCGAAGCTGTTTCGAATTCAGTCATTCAGTGTTTCTAACATCGCTGTTACATTCGCCATGCTCGGCGCGTTCACGAGTTGGTTTCTCTGGCCTTTGTTCCTAACTGAAGTCTGGGCCTACAGCAAAACCAAGGTGGGTCTCGCCTTCACACCGTCTCCCGTGCTTTCAGCTGCAGTCGCTGTCCTGGGTGGCCGTTGGGCCGATCGTCATGGCTTTCGAGGGATTATGTCTCTAGCGTCTCTGATCGCTACGGCAGGTTTTTTCTGGTTGTACTTCTTCCTTGATCACGACGTTCAATTTTGGTTCGCGTTCTTTCCTGCCTCAATCATGTTCGGATTCGGTATGGGGATATTGGCTAGCCAACTCAACAGTGCAGCGCTTAGGGACATACCTACTGAGTCAACAGCCACCGCAAATGGCATACACCAAAGTCTTCGTTATGCCATAGGCGGGATGGGCGTAGCCGCAGCTATAACCGTCCTGAACGGGAGTCACGAAGTTGCTAGATATGACTTCATGTGGCTAGTACTTGGTTGCCTGATGTTTCTCGTCGCACCTCTCATGTGGTTCTGCTACCCACGAAATGAAATTATTAAAGACGGACACGCTGCGGAATGAAATAATCAGAGACATGACCGAGACTGAAACTCCGTTCGACAAAGACCGCGCCAAAGCCTTCACTTCCAAGATGCTCGGAATTATGAATGATGGCGCCTTGTCACTCATGATGAGCATCGGACACAAGACGGGATTATTCGACTCCATGGACGGGGAGGCCCCCTCAACCTCTGCCGAGGTTGCTGCAAGGGCAAACCTCGACGAACGGTATGTGCGAGAGTGGCTACACGCCATGGCATGCGGGAACATCGTCGATTACGACTCCGCTGATGAAACATTCCAACTTCCAGCAGAGCACTCAGGTTTGCTCACGAGAAGAGCCGGCCCTTTAAACCTGACGGTTCCGATGCAACAGATATCTCTTCTAGCTGAAGTCGAAGATGATCTTGTCACCGTCTTTCGAGAAGGCGGCGGACTCCCTTATGACAAATTCCCACGCTTTCAAGCCTTAATGTCTGAATCAAGTGAACGTCGCTTTAGAACTGGCTTAGTCAACCAAGTCGTTCCGCTACTGGAGATGAACGATGCGCTTACGGCAGGCATTGACGTGGCGGACGTTGGTTGCGGAAGCGGTTTAGCAAGCCTGTTACTAGGTAAAGCCTTCCCAAATAGCCGTTTCGTCGGCTTTGATATGTCCGAAGCTGGGATTGCCCATGCTTCAGACGCTGCTGCTGCCCTAAACAATGTCTCCTACGAGTTAGCTGATGCTGGAGCCCTAAACCAACCGGAGCGATTCGACCTTATAACGACCTTCGACGCCATCCACGACCAAGCTCGCCCGAAAGAGGCACTAGCTGGGATATTCGCAATGCTGCGACCCGGGGGCACATATCTTTGCGTCGAACCAAAAGCATCCAGTGTCTTAGAAGAGAACATGACGGATCCAATGGCGCCCTTTATGTACACAATCTCAACGATGCACTGCATGACCGTCTCGCTCGCATATGGCGGAGACGGACTCGGCACCGCCTGGGGGCATCAACTAGCGACAGAGTATCTGGCCGAAGCAGGATTTGTTGACATACAGATAGAAGGCATTCGCGATGACCGAGGTAACAACTATTTCATCAGCAAAAAGCCTTTGCCTCAGACCTAATTTAGCTATCTCCCTGACGCACCAGGTCAGAGACAGGCTCCCCTGCTTCAAATCGGTCGACTAATTCATCTGCATCAAAAAGCACGCCAATTGGATTTTGTTCAAAGATCGGCCCATTCATGAATTCCAAGCCGGCTTGTGGGTCATCGAAGTTCTCAATTTGAAGTTCGATACGGTTGCCATCGGGGTCTTTGTAATACATCGAGGTCGTCATGCCGTGATTAATAGTTCGCTCAGGCATGATCCCCTCATCCCGCAGGCGCACGTAGGTCGAAAGAAGGTCCCCCAACGACTCATAGGTAAACGCCACGTGGTCAACCCCGTTGCTTTCAGGGTCAGGATTTTTGTCGAAACCCCGATCTAGAAAAGCGATTCGATGATGTTCCTCATCGAAGGTGGCAAATGCAATTTTTTTGTTGCGATGAACGACCTTGGCTTCAAGAACAGTGCAGTACCATGCCGCTAGACCGTCAATGTCGCTCGTGCGGAGAACGAAGTGTGCCAGTTTCGCAGGTGCGCTCATGATTTGTCCCTCCAGCCTTACGTCTAACCAGCTGTGTCAATCCAACTCGTCAGTTCATCGTAGGCCTCAAGACAACCAAGGACAGGATATTTCTCAGGAAGCCCGGGCGCCGCTCTAAATAAGCAGCCTGCATCAGCTTGCTGCAACATGCCCAGATCGTTGTAGGAGTCGCCGATAGCACTCACGTGATAACCCAAGTTCTGGTAACTCTCCACGGCCCTCCTTTTGGCGTCATCGATACGGGCTTCAAACTCAACCACCCTGTCCACCTCTAAAGTCAGCTCATGGCAAAGGAGGTGCGGGTGGCCAAGCTCTTTCATCAAGTGGTCAGCAAATTGCTCAAAAGTGTCGGACAAAATAACAACCTGATAACGCTGCCGTAAGCCATCTAGAAATTCTCTGGCACCCTCTAACGGCCGTAGCGTGCTTATTACCTGACGGATCAGGCTCAAGCCGATCCCATGTTCAGAGAGAACTGAGATGCGGTGCCTCATCAATTTCTGGTAATCAGGCTCGTCTCGGGTCGTCAACGTAAGCTCCGACAAGCCGGTGTGTTCAGCAACAGCGACCCAGATCTCAGGGGTTACTACCCCTTCCATGTCCAATGCGATGATTCTTTGCACAACCACACAGCCTTGCATCTATTGGGGGTCCAATAGCAAATCGAAACCCAGAAAGCACTACGCTTTTTTACATGGCTACTACTCAAAGCCACGATGAGCTCGTCAATTCAATGACGGGCGGGCTAATTGTTGAACACGCTCCCTTTGCTGCAACGGACAAGTTACGAGCCGATGGTCGACCCACGCCCGTTCTGCGGGCCGAACTAAGAAAGATCCCTAACGCCCTGAATTCTTGGACGTGCTTGTCATCAATAGCTACACCGGTTCTTGTTATTGCGTTGGCGCTATCCATCAACAACTGGCTATCGACAGTCGCCGCCGTTTGTCTTATGGGGTTCATACAAAACCGCATGTTTATTTTGCATCACGAAGGTGCTCATCGCTTGTTGTTTTCCAACCGACGTGTCAACGATTTTGTTGGAATCACGATTTTTGGTTGGCTGTCGTTCGGCACCGGTACGCACGCGTATCGCCGAGCGCACGTTAATCACCATCGAGATGAATTCGGCCCCAAAGAACCGGACTTTTTGTTGTATGCCCTTTACCCAATAACCCGGCATTCGATGCGAAGGAAGATTCGGCGCGACGTAACCGGCGTTTCCGGCTATCGAATTTTGCGGCCTCGCTTAACCGGATTGTTTAAACGGAATTTTTGGGTCAACAGTCTTCGTTTCTACTTAGGTCAAACTGTCATTTTTATGGCATTCGCTGCCAGCGGAAACCCACTCGCCTATTTCTATTTATGGCTTCTTCCTTTTATGACCACCTACCAGGTTGTGAACAGACTCAGGGCAATAGCTGAGCACGGGGGCATGACACGTTCGACAGACAGGCGCCAAACAACACACCATGTTCAGCAAGGTCTCCTTGCGAGGATTTTCCTAGTTCCGCTTGCTGTAGGACACCACTTAGCCCACCACGTGGACAGCGGTGTCCCGTTTCGAAACCTACCCAAACTTACGCACTTGCTAGAAGAGGCCGGGTTTATCGACGAGAACAACACTTGGCCAAATTATCGTTCCCTTTGGCGGGCCCTCTCAGCGAAGCAAATCGAACCTGCTAGCGGGCAGTCGCTCTAGTGACTCAACTAAACGAAGCGCCTTGCATCCGGGAGGTACACCTTGAATCGTTTAAACTTATAGACACAGAGGCGTCTCCCCGTGAGTGACGCTTTGACCCTTGGCGAGCTTTTCGGATGGGTTAACTCCGACCCCGCTGCCCCAATGTTTGAGCGACAAAGAGAACAGCTACAGAACAACAACGGCATTCCTGGTCTCGAAATTGTTAACCCCGACAGCATCGAAGACGCTAAAAGAATCTTCTATCGCGACGGATTTGTCGTCGTAAGAAATGCCCTCACTGAAGAACAACTTTCGGTGATTCGCTCTGGTACGGCTCGCGTCATAGGCGAAATCATGGAGGTGGACCGCTTGCGGAATGGAAATCGCGGGTCCCATAGATACAGCTTTGGGTCAGCGAGCACCACCGGCCATCAGGTACACCAACCTGAATGGGCGATGCTGATAGATCTTCCCAACGTCACGCCCATCCTTGAAGCGATTTTCGAATCACCCGATTACATATGCCGTGGCGGTGGCGGCGACTTTTGCTTGCCGGGTGCGGTGGAGTACCAGCCACTTCATAGCGATGTAGGAGACAGACGAGAAAAAACTGGGCACGCCGCTGCTGCAGATAGCTTTGCGTCAAAGTTCTCCGGCTCCTTTTGGGACCCGCGAGGCTTAATGACACTGAGGGACCTCCCTTGCCCGTACATCTGTTGCAACTACTTAACAACCGATCTCACCCCGATCAACGGACCAATCCGACAGATACCCGGCACTCAAAACTCGCGTGAACCTATCCCGGATTTAGCTACCGAACCTTCATGGATGAAGTACAGCACCATTTGCCCAGCGCCTGCAGGCGCAGTCTTAATACGTGACCCCAGAACCTGGCACGGCGGTACGCCTAACCTCTCCAAAGAGGTCAGAGCTATCCCGAATATTGAGTATTACGCCCCTTGGTTTCATGAACCAATGGCCCGTTCTATGCCGCGAAAGATCTATCGATCACTTTCAGATCACGCTAAACAAATTTGCCGCTACATCGCGACCGACGAAAAGCTTGACACTTCCATTCGAGATGACCTTGGTGGAACGCCGAATCTTCTTCGGACCCGATAAACGGAACTCGCACACAGGAGAACCATGCCCACATACCAAGATCTACAGGACAAAATTGTGCTCGTGACAGGAGCAGGCAGCGGAATCGGCCGGGCTCTAGCCATCCGCTTCGCTGAAGAAGGTGCCCAAGTTGCGGTAAACGACGTAGACGCCGCCTCAGCCTCTGCTACAGCCGAACAGATAGTTAACCTTGGAGGCTCTGCACTCGCTACCCCTGCTGACGTCTCCAATGGCGAGGAGGTCGATGCAATGTTTAAGGCTGCAGAGTCAACCTTTGGTCACGTCCAAATCCTTGTCAACAATGCTGGCCTTGTGAGCCCAATGCTTCATTTCTTTGAGGCTGATGAGGAGTGGTGGAGAAAGATCATTGATGTGAACCTCACTGGGCACTTTCTCTGCACACACAGAGCAGCTCGACCAATGGCTCGCGCAGGGTCGGGTGTCATTATCAACATGTCATCCGGGGGTGCCACTCGAGCTCACCGCGCCTTCACGGCTTACGACGCCACCAAAGGTGGCATCGAAGCCTTCACCAGAGCCCTCGCTCTGGACCTCGGCCCTTACGGCATCAGAGTTAATGCCCTAATGCCAGGATCAATTGACACCAGCGGCCTCACTCCCGCTCAACGAAGCCTAAGAGGCGAGAACATCCCCATGGGACGCATAGGAGAACCTGCCGACATGGCAGGGCCTGCTTTATTTCTGGCGTCAGAGGCATCCGGCTACGTAACTGGCGATGTCATCAAAGTGGACGGCGGAATGCTGGCCCAGCAAAGATCCGCCACCGTCGACATCATGCCTCCGCATGACTTTCCGCCCGTTGACAGAATCTGACGCTCACCCTCTGATGTGCTCAAGTACCGGAAGTAAGCACTCGATGAACTTTGCTGGATTTTCAGACATCGGGAAATGCCCAATGCCTTTCATTTCGCAGAAAGTCGAACCCGCAATAGCTTCATGAGCTTCGCGACCCATCTCGACGGTAGCGCTGAAGTCGTACTCGCCTGAAAAGATGTGAACTCCGACTTCTTCCGTATCGATGTCAGTAGCAGTATCACGCAAATCGTACTCAGATATGTAATACCAAAGATCGCCAAAGAACACGGGTGGCCAGCCTGCTGCATAAGTCTGTACCGTTTCTTTCCGATACGGAAGTGGCGACGACGGAGCAGTTAGCCCTTCCATCATTCGGGCCTTTGTCTCATTTGAGACTTGGGGGTGCCAAAAGCCTTCAAGGCCCTTCATGCTTCCACCGATGTGGAGCGCACCTTCAACGGCTATCACAGCCCTAAACGCATCGGGGTGGTTAGCCGCGAGGTCCAAGGCAAGGAGACCTCCGACCGAACAACCCATAAAAACCGGCTGCACAAGGCTCAATGCTTCACTAATTGCGAGTGGAACGGATCTAAGAAAGCCGCCCTCCAAGCGATACTCCTCAGCCCACCAATCACGCCCCACCGGAGGCACGGATTTTCCGTGAAAGGGGAGATCATAAGCAATCAATCTGAAGTTCTCAGTTATCTCAGGTGATTCGAACAAATGACGCCACTGGACACCGTGAGAACCCGCTGTGTGCTGCAGCAACAGCGGAATACCCGAACCTGCCTCTTCGAAATAGATCCGGTGTTCCTCTCCTCCTAGGTCGACTCGAAGGTAACGGCCAACGGGACTATCAAAGGACCCATGTCCTCCTCCCTCGACAACTGCACCTGCCACCTGAGGCCCCGACACGCGCAGTAATTCAACAATGCGCTGTATCGCCGGAAGGTACTGCCACCAAATAAGCCTGTCTCCGCTCCTCGATAAGCCTCCTTTACCGGTCGCGATATTTATGTCATTAAGGAAGCGAGGCGGATTGTCACTTCGCACTTTGTCCCATATCGCCACCGGGCCGCTGATGGTTACCACCCCGGGGCCTGCTTCTGGAACTTTCGGCTGAAGATGGCCATCGTCTAGGGACACACCCAACAACGCTTCGCCGACCTCTAATCGAACGCCCCCGGTCCAATAACGTGATGCCATTTGGAATTCAGCGTCAGCAGAACAACGCTGGTAAAGCTCTTCGGTAGCAATAACGGACATAACTGCTCTCTTTATGGTCAATCGGAGGGATTAGCTAACGATTAGTCTGCACCACTCAGAAACAAATGTCTTGGGTCGACCTCCAAACAATGGTTGCTACCATTCGTATAAGGAGCCCCAATGACCATCTCTCTTCAGCAGACCTTCGAACCTGGCTTACCACCGGACGACGATCACCCATACAGATCAGGTGTTTGGCAGCCGCAACACCGAGAATACGACGCTTGGGACATGGACGTGATTGGAGAGATCCCCTCAGATTTAAACGGCGTCTACCTGAGAAACACCGAGAACCCGTTGTTCGAACCCATAAAGCGCTACCACCCCTTTGACGGTGACAGCATGATGCACGCAATTTCTTTCGAAAACGGTGAAGCCCGTTACGCTAATAGATTCGTACGGACAGACGCTTTCCTCGCTGAACAAGAAGCGCAGACGAGCCTTTGGGCTGGCATCTCCGAACACCCATCGAATGCCATCGCCGAGCAAGGCTGGGGCGCCCGAACTTTAATGAAGGACAATGCCTCCACCGACGTGATCGTTCATGGTGGTGTCGCTTTGGCAAGCTTTTATCAATGCGGCGAGCTTTATCGACTGGACCCTCGAACCCTAGAAGATTTGGGTAAAACGAAATGGAATGGCTTCTTTCCCGCAGAAGGAGTCTCGGCTCACCCGAAACTTGATGAACACACCGGTGACCTCTTGTTTTTCAGTTACTTCACCGAAGAGCCGTTTATGCGTTACGGGGTCGTAAGTAGCTCCGGCGAGTTGACCAATCACGTCGATATTCCACTACCGGGCCCCAGACTTCCACATGACATGGCCTTTACAGAGAACTGGTCAATCCTCAACGATTTACCTTTATTCTGGAGTCCAGAAGCCCTGCAAGATGGCTACTACTCGAACATCTTTGACCGAGATCTCCCAAGCCGATTCGCTCTAATTCCTCGCCACGGTTCAACCGATGACATCCTGTGGTTCGAAGCTGAACCAACCTTCGTCCTTCACTGGACCAACGCCTACGAAGACGGTGATTGGGTAATTCTGGACGGCTTTTTTCAACACAATCCGACGGCACGCGGCGTAAACCGCCGCGAAGGTCCCCACAAAGGGTTTGAGACTCTCGACATGAACGTTCTACAAGCGAGGGCACATCGTTGGAAATTCAACACCAAAACCGGCGAATGCCGAGAAGCACCGACTAGTGAAACCTGCGCCGAATTCCCAATGATCAATGGCCGACACGCCGGCAGGCGGCACCGCTATTCCTATAACGCTAGGTGCACACCCGGACTATTCGCTTTTGATGGGCTCATCAAGCACGATTTAGACACGGGAGACGAGGAACTATACGAATGCGAGCCTGGAGTTTTCATTAGCGAGACAGTGATGGCCCCCCGCGACGGATCCACCGCCGAGGATGATGGCTACCTAGTTACATTCTCGTCCGATATGAATAACGACTGTTCGGAGGCCCTCCTCTTTGAGGCTTCAGATTTAAGTCATGGCCCCGTATGCCGTATCAGGCTCCCAGAACGAATTGCCAGCGGCACCCACTCAACCTGGGCCCCAAGCCGAGACCTCTAGGTTCCGCCCAGTCCAGTCCAGGTCAACCACATGCCGACCGCTACCGCTAGAGATTCGACGAAGAAACGCCCGAAACAGGAGCCAAGAGCATTAGGTACAACATGAAGCCGACGAGGCTAGACCGAAATGAAACCCATCCTGGCTATTGGGACTCTCCTTGGCCCGTTGAATGCGGGGGAAACCGCCGCCAAAAAGCAAGCTCCGGCCGCCTAGACGCTCAGACGGGGCACCCGACTACGACCCTTGTAGAGAACCAACGATGGAACGTCATGACCGTTCGAAGGGATCCAGGTGAATGGTACTTAGGAGGCACCATGCCAGCCTTTTCGGGTCCTCCTCCGTTTGGTTGGGTTCAAAAATACGACCCGACCACCCTCCAACCCCTTGTGGAGTCCCCTCCTCTTCCCTGCGGTGAACACGTCTGGTGTGGAGCGATTCTCGTTCACGCGGATGGTTCGATCATGTCAGTCAACGGCTCATTCCTACATCGGCTAGATCCAGACGATCTATCAGTAATTTGCGAACGGGAGCTTCCCGTAAACCGCGCCCATAACGGTTTACTCGCATTGTCTGACGGAACCTTGGTCACCAAAGACCTACGACTCGAAGGACAAGGCGGCACAACCCTGACCTTCTTAGAGCCGACCAACCTAGAAGTCACCGAAACGCTAGTCCTCCCCGAGGGTTCGATGGGCCGCATAGCCGCAGACTTCGAGGATGGTGTCGATTCCGTTTATGTCCCAGGGACAGAGCACATTTGGAAGATCGATGTCGACCAAGGAAAGCCAGAAGTCGCGGACTGGACATGTCGATACAGAAACTCAAACTCTGATTCCGGACTGGCCTGGGATTCGTGCGTGTCTGACAACCATCTTTGGATAATGGACTGTGGAGATATTGAGGGTGTGCGAGCAATCCACCACACACTCCCCAACGGACGCTTCGACGAACCAGCGGGAAAACTCCTTTCCTGGCAACGTCCTGCTCCTTGGGCTAGCCCTCAACGCCTTCTTCGAGTAAACCAAGAGACTGGACGCCTAGATATGGTCGAACCATTCGGACACTCCGGCGGCGGAATAATTGCTCCGCCAGTCCATTTACACGACCAGCAAATAGTTGTCGCTTGGGATTCAATCAACGGTGGCTTAGCTGGGATATCAACCGCCGAGGATTTAGAAGTTCTTTGGCATCTAGACGCTCGCCCCACAATGCAACCTGTCGTATTTCCCGAATCAGGTGAATTAGTCATTAACGACTTCACCCAGGCACAGTCCGATGATCTCATCGTGGTCGATGTCAAAACAGGAGAACTGTTAAGTCGTGTTTCTACCGGTTCCCGAATAGCGAACGGCATGTTCTTAGCCGCTGGCGACGAACGTGACATCTACTACTGCTCAACTCTGTATTGGGCACGAGTCTCTTGGACCTAATAACGAACCCGACTTAACTAACACACCTTAGATTTTCGCAGTAAAGTCACAGTATGGATGAAATGCGCGAGGCAGTAACAGCAGTATTAGGCGAAATCGACTTCGACCCCAGCGAGCTGCACAAGAAATACCTTTCTGAACGCGATAAACGTGTACGTGACGACCACAACGAGCAATACGTCGAAACCAGCGGAGAATTCTCCAAATACCTCGACGATCCTTACGAGAAGACCGTAGAACGTGAACCTCTTTTTGACGAAGTCGAAATCGCCATAATCGGCGGAGGCTTCGGTGGACTACTGATGGGCGGCAGACTACGGGAAGCTGGGTTTACGGACATCCGAGTAATCGAACGCGGAGGCGACTTTGGCGGTACCTGGTACTGGAATCGTTATCCCGGAGCGATGTGTGACGTTGAGAGTTACTGCTACCTTCCGATGCTCGAAGAACTTGACTACATACCCAAACACAAGTATTCCTTCGCCCCCGAAATCATGGAACACACTCAAAATATCGGCCACCACTATGGCTTATACGAGAACGCCTGTTTCAGCACCTCAGTAACCAAATTGACTTGGGATGAAGCCGCAACTCGTTGGGTCATAGAAACCGATCGCGGTGACAAAATGCGCGCACAGTTCGTCGCTATGGCCAACGGACCATTAAATCGACCAAAGCTGCCAGGTATCCCGGGAATTTCGTCCTTCGAAGGACACACATTCCATACCAGCCGGTGGGACTACGACTACACCGGCGGTGACAACAGCGGAAACCTGACAGGTTTGAACGACAAAAAGGTAGCCATCATCGGTACCGGCGCCACGGCCATCCAATGCATCCCACATCTTGGGGAGGCCTCCGAACATCTTTACGTATTCCAGAGAACTCCCTCATCAGTTGACTATCGAAATAACCGCGAAACCGACCCAGCATGGGCCGCTTCCCTGGAACCCGGTTGGCAATATCGACGAATGGAGAACTTCAACACTCTGGTCGCTGGTGGCGACCAAGAAGAAGATCTCGTTTCCGACGGATGGACTGACATCTTTCGCAATCTGACAGGCACGGCCGCAAAACTGGCAGGCCGAAAGTTAGGACGCCGAATTAACGGGCGCGAAAAAGGTCATCTCATGCAGATGGCCGACTATCAGAAAATGAATTCCATCCGAAACCGCGTAGATCAAGTGGTCGAAGATCCGGCCACAGCCGAAGCGTTGAAACCTTGGTACAGGCAATTCTGCAAACGCCCATGTTTCCACGACGAGTATCTACCAACTTTCAATTTGCCCAACGTCACCCTGGTCGACACGCAAGGCAAAGGCGTTGAACGGATCACACCGAATAGCGTCGTCGCTAACGGAGTCGAACATGAGGTCGACTGCATCGTCTTTGCTACGGGCTTTGAGGTGGGCACGGGCTACACACGACGCGCCGGCTACGACATCTTTGGCCGCAACGGACAGAGCCTAAGTGACAAGTGGGAAAATGGTCCAAGAACTCTGCACGGGATGCAAACCACCGATTTCCCTAACTGTTTCTTTCTAGGTTTCACCCATACAGCAGTAACGGTGAACGTTCCGCAAGCCCTCAACGAACAGGCAATGCATATCTCATACATGATTTCCCAGGTTCGCGATCAAGGCGCCACGATGATCGAGGCAACTGCCGAAGGCGAACAAATGTGGGTCGACGAAATCCAAGACAAATCTAAACTGGGAGAACGATTCCGAGCGGAGTGCACGCCCGGTTACTACAACAATGAAGGCAAGGCTGGCAATCCAGACGGCTTCTTCACGACCAGCTATGGGGCTGGCCCAATTCGATTCCACCGAATACTGGATGAATGGAGAGAAGAGGGACGTCTGGATGGTGCGGCCATAACCTAAAGCCCTTCCATACGCCTAGCGTCTACTGACGCGATATTTCTGCTTCAGCCTGAGCTTTCTCTTCCTCCGCGCTTCCGCCACCGAGCTGAATCGTCAGTTCTTCTATCGCGCCTGTAAATGGGTACGGACTCTCATAGCGAGTTGACACAGCCGAGCCGCGATCCATACCTACGCTGGCTCCGATGGAACTAATCATCCTCATCATGAATGGAAGCTCAGTTGAGCCGCCAGCAACGCCATTAACCACAAGCTCCACGGATCCCGTTCTACGACCGGTCCTAGTTACCGCTACGGAGAGTTCATTCTCGCCTTCTAGCAGTAGGTGACTTGACTCCAACAGCGTGTGCTCATTGAAAGCGTTGTAGTCGAGGATCAACCGTCCACCTTGGACGAACACCGTAATTCCTGAGTTTTCGTTTCCCATTGCATACAAAACTCCTTCGTCGCCACTTCTGTAAGCAACTCGAGCTTTCATCTCCCATGAACGACCGGATGGCGAAGGCGCCACTTGTGCGGGTATCGGAGACATAGGGGGTCTGTATCTGTATTTCCGGTGTGTGGGGTGCGGCGAATGGTCATCTAGCCGAGACCTAAATAGTTCAATGGTCCGATCATCAAGCGGCAGCACACCGTGCAGCTCCGCCTGTTCCCACCAAAGATCAATCAACCCTTCCAGCTGCTCTGGGTGCATAGGCGCTAAATCATCGCACTCAGACTGATCAACCGACAGGTTGTAGAGCTCCCATTGGTCATCTTCAAACGGGGTCCCTTTGATGTGCCGTGTGACGGCCTTCCAGGTAACTCCGTCTTGCTCAGCTATTAGCGCTCTCGACCCGAACTGTTCAAAGTACTGCAATTTATTCGTTGCAGGCGCCTCAGCAGAGTTAAGAACCGAGGCGAAAGACGTCCCCGTGATGGGGATTTGTTCATGCCCCTTGTAGGAATCCGGTGCCGTAACCCCCAGTAATTCATACAAGGTTGGAACAACGTCAGAAACGTTGACGAATTGATTCCGAAAGGTACCAAATTCATTCGAGTCAATTCCCGCCGGCCAATGCAAAATCATAGGAACATGCACGCCACCCTCGTGAGTGTTCTGTTTGTACCACTTGAACGGGGTGTTTCCGCATTGCGCCCAACCCCAAGGGTAATTCGAATGACTGTGGGGACCACCTATATCTTCGATCTGAGTAACTAGTTCATCGGGTGAATCGAACACACCATTAAAAAACTTCATTTCATGCATTACCCCGTAAGGGCCGCCCTCTTGTGAAGCGCCGTTATCAGCCATGAAGAGAAAAATGGTGTTGTCAAGCTCCCCCATCGCGCGAAGTTCGTCCACCAGTCTTCCGACTTGTGTGTCGGTGTGGTCCAAAAACGCAGCGAACGCTTCCTGTAAGCGGGCTGCGAATCTCTGATGATTTTCAGATAGTTCATCCCAAGCTTCAACCCCTTCATTTCTTGGCGCCAGTTGCGTTGATGCTGAGGTCACACCAAGCGCTAGCTGCTTCGCATACCAACGCTCACGAACCACATCCCACCCTTCGTCATATCTGCCTCGATATTTTTGAAGAAACGCCTCAGGCGCTTGGTGCGGAGCGTGCGTCGCCCCGAATGGCAGATAAGCAAAGAACGGACGGTCAGGTCGAATGCCTTTACTGTCATTGATCATGCGCATTAGCTGATCAACCAAATCTTCGCTTAGGTGATAACCATCTCCGGGCTTACCAGGTGGTTCGATATGGTGATTATCCGCTACAAGTTCAGGGTGGAACTGGTCTGTCTCACCCTCGAGGAAGCCGTAGAAACGTTGAAAACCTCGAGCGAGGGGCCACTGGTCAAAGGGACCTGCAGCAGATATATCGTTTGTTGGAGCAAGGTGCCACTTGCCTGCGCAGAATGTCGCGTAGCCCTCGGACTGCAACACTTCAGCGATAGTTGCTGCGTGGTTAGAGATGTGCCCGAGCTGATGAGGAAATCCTGTCTGGTGATTGGAAACAGATCTCATACCCACACTGTGCTGCGACCGACCGGTCAAAAGAGCTGCCCTGGTGGGTGAACACAATGGTGTCACGTGGAAGTTTGTGAACTGCAAGCCAGCAGAGGCCAGTGCGTCCAGGTTCGGAGTGTCTATATCAGAGCCGTAGCAACCCAACTGAGCGAATCCGGTGTCGTCAATCAAAACGATCACGACATTGGGAGCGTCTGAGCCTGGGTGAGGTTTCACCGGGTAGTGCGCGACGGAGTCCTCAAGGGTTTTCCCTATCTTGCCTTCGAATGAAGGCGACGATTGTGATTGCACAGTGTCCTTTAGATCGAGATCGTCGTTAGGTCATCGCCTATGACTATTTCACCATTGAAATGCTGCTTAGCTAAGGCAATCCACTCGGGGTACTGCTCTGGAAGGGGTGCGGGAACCATGTGAGTCAACACAAGGCGCTTCACCCCAACTCGCTCCGCAGTTCGAGCTGCGTCTTCGACGTCAGAGTGGTAATCCAAAATGTCCAGAAGCATTGAGTTTGGGCTCAATTTCACTAGATCGCTGCGAATCACCGTTTGGACATAGGCATCTGCTAACGCTGCGAGTTCATCGACTCCCTCACAGGGAACAGTGTCTCCTACGAGCGCCGCCACTGCTGAATTACTCTCAAATCGGTACCCGAGCGTTGGGTGTACTGGTGCGTGCTGGGTAGCCGCAGCAGTGATCCTGAAATCATTTATCGAGAAGTCGGCTCCCGGGGATAGTTCGGTAACGTCGGGCTTTGGCCCGTTGGTTAATTGATCATGATGCTCGATTCGATATCCAATGTCTGCCTCAAGTGCATGCATCTGGCGATCCACGAATTCTTGTGTGCCTGGCGGCCCATAGATAGCGAGCGTGCCATTTCCTTGACTCATGATCCAGTGAGTCGTGATCACATCGTTGAGATCGCAAATATGGTCGCTATGCAGATGCGTTAAAAGCACTCCGCTAAGGAACACCGGTAGTGATCCCGCTGCAGCCATTCTCATAAGTACGCCGCGTCCAGCGTCGACCAGAACATGACAGTCGCCAGCCTTTACCAAGGTTGATGGTCCGGCCCGGTTGGCATCCGGCAGTGGACTGCCGGTTCCGGTGAGAACGATTTCCATAGACACATGTTGCCAGAGTGAAGCTCCATCTGGAGCATCTCTCCTTCAAACGATGACACATACCAGTTGATTACTGAGTATGTGGTCGCGGCCTGATCACAGCTTTTTGAGAATCTTCAACTTCCACAACCCTGCTACAACAACCGCTATTCCCAGCACAAAAACACCAAAGGCTTCACCCATTCGCGGCTCCATCTTGCGCACCCAAAACTCTCCAATCGAGGTTACGAGCCCAAAGTGGCACACTGGTCCATCATGAAGGCTTTCTTCCGATTCTTAATCGTTCTTAGCTGTCTATTGGTGTCTTGTCGATCCGTCGACGGACCGGAGAGCTCCTCTCGCCCCGCGCTCATGTCCACAGAATCCGAAGGACCGGTATCTCCGGACGATGACGACCATCCCGACAAGGACCACGACCATAACGACGAAAACCGCGACCATAACGAGGCACGGCAATTTCTTATAAACACAGTTTTGGAGGTCGGACCTGGAGATGCTTCTGAGGTCGTTGAGTGTGTAGTTGACCTGATTGCTGAACTCTCTGGTCTCAGCTACACAGAAATCGAAGAAATGTATTTAACCCAAAGCCCGGAGCTTGACCCTTACCTTGAAAGTGAAAGATTCAGCCAAGACTGCGGCGCAAGTGACTTTTCATATTCTTCAGACGAGGGCCCAGATTATTCGGATGCAGCTGAGGAAAATGGATACGAGAATTCCGAGGAGAGAAGACAACGCTACGCGAGCGAATTTGGCGAATGCGCTTCTCAGGATCACGAGATGTGTTGGGAATGGAACCTAAGCGCCTTAAAGGGAGATTGCGGGCCGGACAACGACCAGGAATACTGCTGGAGGTTCAAGACCTACCGGCCTTACATTTCGCTCACTGATGCAGAGATAGAAGCTCGCTACCAAATGAAGATGGACGCTGACGCCATAAAGAGTGCCCAAAGGTTGGTTGATCTCGGCTGGAATAAGGAACTTTCCACTCCGGCGTCATATTTTATTACATCTGACCTAGACGAATCCGATCGCAAAATCGTAGAAGACGGAATAAAAGCAGCTGAAGAATATTTAGGCTCCTACGGGCCAATGCGCGTCTATGTAATCGGCTCCGATGAGGCGGCTACAGAAGCCGCTATTGAGGACTACTGCTCCTGGGCTTACGACTTAGATCTACTGCAAAGGTGTCGAGATGACCAAGGAGTGGGCATATGGGAGATAGCCCATTACAAGGGTTCCAATGCGTTCGCTCAGCACTCCCGATTCCGCTCAACTCCTACTCAATCGTTCGTAATCGGAAACCCAGCACAAATTGGGGCCGCTGACGGCGCCAAAGTCGCTGCCCACGAATACGTTCACATATACCAAAATGCCCACCAGCTCTACCCCGAAGCTGACCTATATGGACAGGACCTGGTGTGGCCGATTTGGCTCGAGGAGGGCTCAGCAGAGTTTCTCGCCCTCTACCTTGCTGACCAAAAAGGTTGGTTGTCTTTCAGGGAACGAATGATCGGAGCGCTCGACGAGTCTCACGATTTGCGGGAGATCGTTCCGAATCTGACAATCACCGATATCGCTGCAGACCGCGCTCGAGTCAGCGCTTATTGCGGCCTGTGCTTTGGAACCCTCCAATATGCGACAGGCCAGTGGGCAACCGCGTGGCTCGTTAACCGCACTTCTCTCGACGCGGTTTTCTTAGAGTTCTTCCCCCAAGTATTCGAATTAGGTATCGAAGGTGCGTTTCATCGTGTCTTCGATCTCACCATGGACCAATTTATGGTCGAGTTTGAATCGTTTATGAATCTTCCGCGAAGCGAGCAACTGCAGATTCTCCCAATTCCATAGCCGCATCGAGGCAACTGGACAGCATCGCTCATATATCGTTGCCTCGCGAGCAATCATCCGCTCGTAGTCCCACGTCTCCTCAAAAACACCTGAAGGTTGGACTCATAATGCTTCACCTTGATGACTTACGCCGCTTCCTTGCCGATGAAACTGGACTTGCCACAATAAGTACGGTCCAACAGGACGGTCGAGTCCTTTCCAGCATCGCGAACTGCGCAGTAATCCCCAATCCCCTATCGGGCGACGAGTGTGTCGGATTGGTTTCAATGGGAACAGCTGCCCGTCTCAAACATGTGAGGCGAGGGTCCGAAGTCACCATCTCTGTTCGAAGGGGTTGGAATTGGATAGCCGCAACCGGAGCCGCTGACCTAATCGGACCAGAAGACAACGTTGAGTCGGTTGACCCAGAAGCTTTAAGGCTCCTACTTCGCGAGATTTACCAGGCAGCGGGTGGGATGCACGATGATTACGACGCATACGACACCGAAATGCTGAAGAGTCGCAGGGCAGCGGTCCTTGTTACTCCGACTCGCATCATAGGGAATCTCCCAACAGCCTGATCGCACCAAGCGTTTAACAGCATCATCGCAGAACCAAACCCAATGGATCTTTCGCTCTCCAGTGGGATCCCGAAATTAAGTTGGGTGCACGGCTCAGCACCCACATATCCTGCCCTCTGAAGTCAATAACCAAAGGCCACCTCCTTATGACCAAAAGCTATTTCGTACAGATATCCACTGATCCAGCAGTCGATCCCCGCAAATGCGTAATCGGTATCGCATGTGCCGCGCAGGCAGCCGCCGATGGTCACTCCGTCAACGTTTTCTTCGCTTCTCACGCAGTGCAGCTGTTGCAAGACCAATTCATTAGCTCCTTAGATGACAAAGTCTCCCAAGATCCAGGGTCATGTAAATCCATGATGCAGGCGTTGGTGGATCAGGCCGAAGGCATCTATTGTTCCACCGGCTCACAAGCTGTCATAGGAGTTACGCCTGACAATGCTCACGAAGTACTCTTAGCGGGCCTTGAGCTCAACTGGAGCGGCCCTCCAGGCGTGGTGGCTTTAAGTAGCCAAGCGGACGTAGTTCTCACTTACTAGGTAAGAGCGACACCAACAACAGCCTATTAACTCAACAAAACCGATTCTATTTACTGGCTTCATCAGTCACGTGCTCGAGTGATTAAACGACCTTCACGCCTCAGGGTCAGGGATATGCCGACCACAGTGGTCCTGGTGCCATCCCAGAACAACGTAATCTTTTGGCGTCGCAACGATTCGGATTTTTAGGCATGCAGATTAGAGCTGTAACTCTTAACACGGTGGGTGAACCCGTACAGGTGGAGACCCTTGAACTAGCGCAGCCCCTTAGTGGAGAAGTCCTAGTCGCCATGGGAGCGGCGGGGATCTGCCATAGCGATCAACATGCCATTTCAGGACACCATGGAGCGCAAATACCTTGTGTCCTCGGACATGAAGGAGCTGGTGAAGTTGTCGCTATAGGGCCGGCCGTTGAGAGGGTACGAGTTGGTGACCGAGTGGCCCTCAACTGGATTCCAAGCTGCGGAAACTGCTTCTATTGCTCCCGTAACCAAAAACATTTGTGTTCAGAGGGTCTACAACGAATTTGGAGTGGATACCTCCAAGATGGAACCAGTCGCATCTCACGAGACGGCCAGCCGATAATGCACTATTGCGGCATCTCCACGTGGGCAGACCACATGGTCGTATCAGAAGCGAGTTGTCAAAGAATTCCCGATGCGGTGCCGTTCGAAGTTGCAGCACTGATTGGGTGTGGCGTAGCGACAGGGGTAGGAGCAGCTGTACACCGCGGTGAGCTCTCAGAAGGCGACTCAGTCGCCGTGGTCGGTGCTGGCGGCGTTGGGTTAAGCGCAATAATGGGCGCCCGAATGTCCGGAGCACAACGAATAATTGCGGTTGACCGACAGCCAGACAAAGCGAAGCTAGCTATGGATCTAGGTGCAACAGAGTTCCTAGTCGCTGACGACGGGGCAATAAACAAAGTTCTCGACTCCACAAACGGCGTCGGTGTCGATGTTGTCATAGAAGCAGTTGGTAATACCGGCTTACAAGAGTCGTGGCTTCAAGCTGTCCGACGCGGAGGTACTTTGGTGTGCGTAGGGATTCCAAACGAATCCGAAGCAACTCATATCTTGACAGCTGATTTCATTCGCTCCGAGAAATCCATTAAAGGCAGCTACTACGCAGCCGTCGATTCAGCCAAAGCAATCGACGACCTATGCGTCGCCTACCTAGACGGCTATCTACCCATCGAGAAATTGATATCGAAGCGGGTACCGATTACGGAAGTCCAGCAGGGCCTCGACGCTATGCTCACAGGAACCGAGGGGCGCACCGTCATCAAGTTTGATTAATTGGTGTCGGAGGGGGGACTTGAACCCCCACACCCTTAACGGGCACTAGATCCTTAGTCTAGCGCGTCTGCCAATTCCGCCACTCCGACGCCGTTCCGGAAGCCCGGACGAACGCCCACTCTACCAATGACTCTAAGGTTGCCAACACACCAAAATGGGCGCTTTTCCAATGGCATTAAAGGCTCAAGCCAGTAAGAGCCCCAAAATGAGGGTGGTAAAGCCAAAGGTCACCGCTACTACCACCGTTATACGGCTGAGGTTCTTCTCAGCAACTGTTGAGCCCGCTGCAGTTGCTCCTACGCTTCCACCGAACATATCGGAAACACCCCCGCCCTTGCCGCTGTGCAATAGCACGAGACCAACAAGGGAAAACGCAGCAATTAGGTGCAATGCACCGACAATCCAAGTCAACACAGACCCGATGGTACCAGCGTCTCTGCCGGACTCCTCGAACCAGATCTTGGGGCGCTCATTCGAAAACCCTACGGTTCTATGCGTCGGGTAATCGGTGTACTTCCTTTTGCCCCTGGCACCCAACCTTCCAGAATCGCTGAAAATCCGCCAGCTCCGCCTCCGGCGCGAACAACCATTGGTGACCAGTCAGGTAGTTTCCGAATACTTCGACCCGAACTCGCGCCAAAAACAGTTTCCTCGTCACCTGAGGTGGGAATGCCTTCCTCGATACCCATCGCTCCCCTCGCTGATAATTCTGGGTCCATCTGCAAGAGCGGCTCTAGTTCTTCATAAAATTTCTGTTTCGACCATCCAGCTGCCGAGAAGACGTTCATATGCTCCGGGGTCATGACGATCATGGCTTCCCCTGGGAGCTTTCGATTTCCAACGCATTGCAACTGTTGCGCCAGGGTTCGAACCAAGGATTCCGGTGTCCGAGAAATTTGATCGATGCACCCGACCGGTCCGTGTCCAGCGAACAAGGTAACGGTGTCCTCACCTTCCGCGAACCCGCGACCCACCGATAGCGAAGGCCAGCCGTCGGGCAGATTCTCCTCATCTTCAGCAAAACACCAACCCACCTTGGACGGGGCTCCCAAAGCAGACCGGTCGATCCCTCCAACACCGGGCTTTCCTCCACCAACATTTCTTATAACCAACTGGAGGGCTCTTCCGATCGTGGAGTTCGCTCGGTTACCTTGGCCTAAGGCATTCTTATCGAAATTCATTCCAATTCGACTTCGAATTGGACCGTTGACAATCACAATGGGTCCTGAGAACCACAGTGTGCACAGCAAGCCATGAATGTTGAATTGATCGGTGCAGGCGGCCTCAACAGCCGTCAGAACCACGGGCAGGTACTCAGGTTTACACCCGGCCATCACAGCATTGACCGCAACTTTTTCTACGGTGCATTCGTTCAATACAGGGGGAACGATCGCCACAACTTCATCAGGCTGGCGACTCGTACCTTCCAGCATTTTAGCTACTCGTTCTTCCGTAGGTGGAACTACCGGCAAGCCATCGGACCAACCTCGATCAAACAGCGCGTCAAACTCGTCTTCAAGGGTCGCTATTTCTACTCGCCGGCTCTTAAGGGTCGTAGCTCCAAATTTCAACGCCAAGGAATCGACCAAAGACGGGTCCACTGAGAGAGAGCCGCAGCCTGGACGCATTTCTGGTAGCTCTAGCCCGAGATCACTGACGCCCGCCAGCGCCTCCCAATTGGATCGGCTCCATCCGACCGTGCGAGCCATTTCTTTACCGTCCTGCACGAACATCAAGGTTGGTACAGTTTCAACGTCATAGCTCCAAGATATTTCAAGATCCTTGTCGTAAACCTTGGTCGCCACCGAGGCGGGAAAAGTTGGGTCGTCCTGGGTGTATACAGTCACCCCGGGACCACGTGCGGAAAGCTCTTCTAAGACTGGGACCACGTCTACACAAGTAGGACAGTCCCGCTTGACAATCGCAACGAGACCTTCCGGTAATGACGGCCGACCTGCATTGGTAACTCGAGAAGGCATATAAGGACTCTAGACGTCCTGGTAGCTGACAATCCCGGCGAAAGACGAGGCTTCCAAAGAAGCTCCACCGACCAAAGCACCATCAATATCTTTCATAGCCATCAGCTCGACTGCATTCGATACGTTAACTGACCCTCCATATTGAATTCGGACTTGATTCTCCGCTGGGCTGTGGACGGCAGCAATAACGCTCCTGATGTGCGAACACATTGATTGAGCGTCATCAGCTGACGCCGTCTGGCCTGTACCGATAGCCCAGACTGGCTCATAAGCAACAACAACTTCGCTGAGCTGATCCTTACTCAAATCCGCCAGACTTCCTCGGACCTGCGCCTCAACCACTGCTTCGGCTTCGCCGCTGTCTCTCTGCTCCAACGTCTCCCCCACGCAGACAATTGGGGTCATGCCGTGGGCAAACGCTGAACTGGCTTTTGCGGCGACGAGATCGTTCGTTTCCCCGCTCAGAGCTCGTCGTTCGCTATGCCCAACAATGACCAACTCGACATCAAGTTTTTGAAGCATCGCTGGGGAAATATCACCAGTAAACGCGCCCGATGTTTCCGCATGACAGTTCTGAGCACCGAGACGGAACTTCATGCGATCTGCGTCAATCAAAGTTTGTATCGAACGAATATTTGTAAAAGGCGGGTGAATTGAAACCTCGACTCTCTCATAGTCGTGGTTCCTGAGCTCGTAGCTCAGTTTTTGCACCAACTGGATCGCCTCGAAGTGGTTGAGATTCATCTTCCAGTTTCCAGATATCAATGGAATACGCGACATGTAAATTCCTTATTTCCTAAGAGCTTGAATTCCAGGAAGATCGCCCAGTTCAAGAAACTCAAGACTGGCACCTCCTCCAGTGCTTATATGGTCCATATAAGGTGCCAAACCAACGTCGGCAACTGCAGCAGCGCTATCACCACCACCAACCACCGAGAATGCGCGACTATCGGCCAAAGCCTGTGCCACTGATCTAGTTCCTGCAGCGAACCGGCTGTCTTCGAACATCCCCATCGGCCCGTTCCAAAAAATCGTTCGAGCTTCATGCAACGCATCGCTAAATTCAGCGGCACTACCTGGTCCGATATCTAGACCTTTCCACCCGGTAGGCAAAGAACATCCCATCTGGCGCACCTCACCATTGCCAGCTCCAATATCTCCGTCCGGACTCAAAGCAGTGATGTCGTTAGGTAAGAGAATCGAAGCGCCGGACTCAAGAATGCTTCGACAGGTTTCAACTTGGTCCTCTTCGCACAGAGAATCACCGATGCTATGCCCCATCGCCCTTAGGAAGGTAAAGCACATGCCTCCTCCGATGACGAGTCGGTCAACCACGTTCAAGAGGGCTTCTATAACACCAAGCTTGTCACTCACTTTCGCACCACCCAACACCGCTACAAAGGGGCGTTGCGGGGAAGATCTCAAACCCTCAAGAACGTCAATCTCTTTTTGCAATAAGCGGCCGGCTGCGGACGGTAGTCGTTTGGGAGGCCCAACGACCGAGGCGTGCGATCGGTGCGAAACTCCGAATGCATCGTTCACGTAACCGTCGAACGTCTGTCCGCCGGCCCCGTCAATTAGGTAGTCGGAAAAGGCCTGGTCATTGGCAACTTCGCCGGGATTAAACCGCAGATTCTCTAATAGGTCTGCGCCTGGAGCCAGTTCTTCGAGACGACTTGTCAAAAGTTCAGTTGAATAACGACCGTCATACTTGCCTTCTGGGCGACCAAAGTGGGTTCCGATAACCACTGAAGCCCCTCGATCAAGCAACCACGACAGAGTCGGAAGAGCGGCCCGGATCCGCAGATCGTCGGCTATTTCGCCATCCCTTATCGGAACGTTGAAATCGCAACGAACAAAAATCCGTTTTCCTTCGAGGCCACCTAATTCGTTCTCGAGGTCTTCAAGGGTAGGAACCATCGAAGCAGTCACGCCTGTATCAACCGCAGGTGATCGAGACGAGATCTACTAATCGATTTGAATAGCCCCACTCATTGTCATACCAGCCGCTGATTTTTACCAAATTATCCATGGTCATCGTGAGCCCCGCGTCAAACACACAACTCGACGGGTCGCCAACAATGTCTGCGGAAACCAGAGGATCTTCGCTATATGTCAAGATTCCTTGGAGTGGTGCGGTCGAAGCGGCAGCCGCAAAGGCTGCGTTAATTTCTTCGACCGAAGGGCTTGCTGCTAAAACAGCGGTGAAGTCCGTGATCGAGCCGTCTGGGATTGGCACTCGAAGCGAAGTGCCATCTAACTTGCCGTTCATAGCCTGGAGGACAAGTCCAGTGGCTCGAGCAGCACCTGTAGAGGTCGGAATGATGTTAACTGCAGATGCTCTAGCTCTTCTCAAATCACTATGAGGACCATCCACGAGAGATTGGTCACCTGTATAGGCATGCACCGTAGTCATTAACCCTTTCTCGACACCGAAAGCTTGATCAAGTACTTGGACCATGGGGACAAAGCAATTGGTGGTGCAGCTCGCATTAGAAATTACCTTGTGAGAATTTTTGTCAAATTCCTCGTGATTAACGCCCACGACGATTGTCGCATCAGCTCCCCCGGCCGGCGCCGAAACAATCACAAGTGGAGCTCCCGCTTCTAGGTGTTGTGCAGCCTTGTCTCGCTCAGTAAAAATACCGGTCGACTCAATAACGACATCGACTCCCAAATCAGCCCACGGCAAATCTCCGGGATTGCGCTCCGACAAAACCCGAAGCAGAGTGCCATCAATAGAGATGCCGCCATCTGTAGCCGAAATATCGTTAGGAAGATTGCCAAGCACTGAGTCATATTTCAACAGGTGAGCCATGGTTGCCTGGTTACCCAAATCGTTCACTGCGACGATTTCGACATCTGCAGCTTGTTTTTGCACAGCTCGAAAGAAGTTTCTACCGATACGGCCGAAGCCGTTAATACCAACCCGCACGGTCATTAGAAGGTTCGCTTTCTTGGAGGGAATAGAGATGCTTCTGAATGTCTACCCCATCCCTTGGTTCTAGGTGTGAATTGATTGCTTTCTTCTAGATTTCTTTCAACTCGAGATCCCTGTGGCGAGTGCGAAGAGAATGACCCTTTTCATCCAAAATTCGACCAAACTCTTCGGCAATCGCAACGCTTCGGTGGCGTCCCCCCGTGCACCCAAAGGCAATAGTCAAATAAGCCTTGCCTTCCTTCACGTACGAGGGAATCAAAAACTCGAACAACGGCAGTGTGTGTTCAACAAAAGAGATCGTTAGCGGCTGTTCAAGAACATAGCTCCTGACATCTTGATCAAGACCGGTTCGTGGCCGTAACTCGGGAATCCAATGCGGGTTCGGCAGAAACCGACAATCAATGACTAAGTCCGCTTCGGTGGGGACCCCGTGTTTATAACCAAACGACATAACAGTCGTTTGCATAAACGCCTCGCTGTCTGGCTGACTAAACGCGTCAAGCACTCGGGACTTCAATTCATGAACGATGAGATCGCCCGTATCGATCACGAGATCTGCCGTTTGTCTCACAGAGTCCAGCAACTCACGTTCTCGTTCGATGGCCTCAACCACCGATCCGCTGCTCGCGCTGAGTGGGTGACGGCGTCTCGTTTGGTCATATCTTCTTAGCAACACTTCGGTCGGAGCGTCCAAGAAGATCACCCTTACACGCGCAGATGAAGCCCTAAACTTTTCGAGGAAACCTAGTAAGTCTTCCTGATGCTGGTAGGACCCCGCCACCAACGCAATTCGTTCACCTAAAGAATCTGAGGGGGTTAGCGATTCGGCCGCTATTGCGAGCAAACTAGGCGGCAAATTGTCAATTACAACCCAGCCAAGATCCTCCAGAGTGTCCGCCACCGTAGAGCGACCTGCGCCAGACAGGCCCGCCACCACCACGAAATTGGGAGAATCACTCATCTCCTTAAGGTTAGGTTGATCTTCGTAAACAATTCACTGCTTCTCGCACACAAGCACTAAAAGCCGAGGGATGTGGCTAGCTGAACGATACGCAACATTGCGTTCCAAGAAACCCTCAGGAGGCGCAGGCTCAACCATTCGTTTCAGCATTAGTTGATTATCCGCCAACGCATTCAAGTACACACTCAGGGGACGATGAACGAAAGATATTTCAACCCCTAATTCCACTTCCTCTAACGTCTCTTGTTCAACTAAGTACTGACCAATACGCCAATACTCGCTGGGCGGATCGGAGGTGTAATCCTCCACCCACCCACTTCCCGGAGTCTGCAACAGCGGGTGGTTCAACAAAAAAACAAAGCGGCCCCCAGGCTTCAAGATTCGAGCCACCTCAGCAACTGCTTCTCTCATCTCAGTTATATGTTCGAAAACCAGACATGCCACTGCCGCATCGAAAGCCCCACTTACAAGGGGCAGCTCGTCGGCCGAAGCTTGAATGTAAGCCTCTCCCACGGAGCGCTCCAAGGCCTTAGAGACCTGCTTCCACGATGGGTCGACCCCGACCACGCGAGAAGGTTTACTTGGCAATGCACGGGTGACCTGACCCTCTCCGCATCCGATATCCAAGACCTTGTCAAAGCCAAGCGTTAGCTCCTCAACTAGGGGAAGAATCTGTTCCTCATACTCAGGGTCTACACCGTCTGTGAACTGACGTTGCCACCAACCCGCATGAGAATCCCACAGGTCTCCACTCATGCTTGACCCTGGGTACGTTCATGGACGGCCTCTGCCACCTTATTAGGCAGCCACGTCAACGCAAGTAACTCTTCTAGCGTTGCTTGTTGAACCTTCCGGACCCCGCCAAATTCCTTGATCAGACGCTTTCTTCGTACATCACCTAAACCCGATATGTCATCTAAAACGCTACGAGTCATTCTCTTATTCCGCAGCTGTCGATGATAAGCGACAGCAAAGCGGTGACTCTCATCTCGTATGCGTTGCAGAAGATAGAGGGCCTCAGAACCTCGTGGCAGCTCCACCGGCTTGCCCTGACCTGGAATGAACACTTCTTCAAACTGTTTCGCCAAAGCAACCACAGGTATTTCTGACTCTAGACCGAGTGACTTCAAGACTCGCACCGCCACACCTAGTTGCCCCTTACCCCCATCCACAACTAAGAGCTGCGGAGGATAGGCAAACTTCGCCGGTCCAGCTGAAGGAAGGTCTCTCTCTTGGAGGTAATTACGAAAACGTCGCGATAGGACCTCCTCCATAGCTGCGAAATCATCGTTACCTCTGACATCTCGTATCTTGAACCGTCGATACTCACTTTTTCGGGGCAGCCCATCCTCTAGAACCACCATAGAACCAACATAGTCAGTTCCTTGAAGGTGGCTCATGTCATAACACTCGATGCGCAATGGCGCGCTCGGCAGGACTAAATGCCTTTGTAGCTCTTCCAGGGCTCGAGCTCTGCTGTTGTGATCAGTGCTCCGCTTCAGTCGATGGCGGTTAAATGCTTCGCGCGCGTTTTTCGTCGCTGTTTCGTGAAGCGCCCGCTTGTCACCTCTTTGCGGCACTCTAATCTCGACACGAGAGCCTCGATGCCTCGTTAACCATTCCTCATATAGCTCCACTCTCTCTGGTAACGATGACACAAAGACATTCTTGGGCATACCAATCGGGTTTTCGTCGTGGTAGACGTCTTCGATGATGCGCGCCATCAAATCCGGTTGAGTGACATCTTCAACCTTGTCTACGATCGAGCCCCGCTGTCCCATGACCCGACCCTTCCGCACAAAAAAAACTTGAACCGAGGCTTCAAGTTCATCATCGTAAATACCAATGACATCGAAATCCTCGTTTCTGGTACCAGCGATTTGTCGTTTTTCTATGGCTTTTTTAACGCTGGCCAGACGGTCGCGATACCTCGCAGCCAACTCAAATTCCATGGAACTGCTTGCTGCACTCATGCGCTTATTCAAATCTGCCAGCACCTCGTCAGTGTCCCCTTCGAGGAAGCGGATTAGGTCATGCACTAAGTCTCGGTAGGCGCCTTCAGATATTTCTCCGACACAAGGGCCAGCACACTGTTCGATATGAAAGAGCAGACACGGTCTGCCGAGTCGTCTATGTTCTGACATCTTGTTGTCGCTACAGGTCCTTATAGGAAATGTGCGCAACAACAGGTCCAACGTCTCTCTAATTGCGTATGCATGCCCAAAAGGGCCAAAGTAGCGGTTGCCTCGCTTCCGCTTACCGCGCATAACCATCGCTCGGGGCCATTCATCTCTCATGGTGATCGACAGAAATGGATAAGACTTGTCATCGCGTAGACGCACGTTGAAACGAGGTTGGTGCCTCTGAATGAGGTTGTACTCAAGCATCAGGGCATCTACTTCAGTAGCGACCTCGATCCATTCGACCGATTCGGCTGTTTCCAACATTTGAACGGTTCGAGGATGCAGGTTTCGTTGGTCTTGGAAATAGCTGTTTAAGCGACTCCGCAGACTTTTAGCTTTCCCAACATAAATTATTCGCCCCGCTTGGTCCTTGAACTGATAGCTGCCCGGTTCATCAGGAACTGAGCCAGAGTCGGGACGTAACGACATACCTAAAGGCTATGCCCCAGAAAGGTACTCAGTTCGCCAGGATCGGGGTTAGGAACCGGCCAGTGTGACTTCCCGAGACCTTAGCCACCTCTTCTGGAGCTCCACTAGCCACAACCAACCCTCCGGCATCCCCGCCTTCTGGGCCCATATCAATTAGCCAATCAGCTGTTTTAATGACATCTAGATTGTGCTCAATCACCAGAACGCTGTTCCCTTGGTCAACCAGCCTGCTCAAGACCAACAGCAGGCGGCGGATATCTTCGAAGTGCAGACCAGTCGTAGGCTCGTCCAAGATGTAGATCGTGTGACCGGTTGGTCTTTTAGCCAATTCACTCGCCAGCTTAACCCTCTGCGCCTCACCGCCTGAGAGGGTCGTAGCTGGTTGACCTAACCGAATATAGCCCAATCCAACGTCTACCAGAGTTTGCATATGACGAGCTATGGGAGGCTGCGCTGAGAAAAATTCTAACGCTTCTTCACAGGGCATGTTCAGGACATCGGTAATGGTCATCCCCTTAAACCGAACTTCGAGGGTCTCTCTGTTGTATCGAGCCCCTTTACAAATCTCGCACGGCACATACACATCAGGAAGAAAGTGCATCTCGATCTTTATGGTCCCGTCGCCAGAACAAGCCTCACAACGCCCACCCTTAACGTTGAAGCTGAACCGCCCGGGCAGGTAGCCCCTTACTTTCGCTTCGTTAGTAGCAGCAAAGAGTTTGCGAATGTTGTCGAAGGCACCCGTATAAGTCGCTGGATTCGAACGAGGTGTCCGACCAATTGGCGATTGGTCAATATCAATCACCTTGTCAAGAGCTTCCCAGCCATCGATAGAAGTATGTAGCCCAGGCACCTCTTTTGATCTGTATATCTTTTGCATCAATGACTTGCGAAGAATCTCATTTATCAGCGTACTTTTGCCCGAACCTGAGACACCAGTGATTGCGACGAAACAACCCAATGGAATTTCAACATCGATCGACCTCAAGTTGTTCTCGCGAGCCCCCCGAACCATCAGAGAATCGTTGAGCGGCTTCCTCCGAACTGGTGGGATTTCGATTTCACGAACGCCTTGTAGATACTCCCCGGTTATAGAACCTTTTGCACCTTTCAAACCCTTTACAGGTCCGCTGTAGATAATTTCGCCACCGTGTTCACCAGCTCCGGGTCCAATATCTACGACCCAGTCAGCTTCCATAATCGTTTCCTGGTCATGTTCGACAACCAAAACCGTGTTACCTAAATCCCTCAGGTGCTGAAGGGTTTCGATCAGACGCCGATTATCTCTCTGGTGGAGTCCGATGGATGGTTCATCCAAAACATACAGAACACCTTCAAGACCACTCCCAATCTGACTTGCAAGCCGAATACGTTGTGCTTCTCCCCCGGCGAGAGTTGCGGCGGACCGATTGAGGGTCAGATAATCCAAACCGACATCCAAAAGGAAATTCAAACGAGCATCAATTTCCTTAACAATCGGCGCTGCAATAATTGTTTCCCGTTCGTTAAGGGAAAGACCATCGATAATCTTGGCCGCTTCACCTATTGACACCGAACAAAGCTCGTCAATATTGTGACCAGCCACTCGGACGGCAAGAGAAACCTCGTTAAGTCGAGCCCCATCGCAGGTGCCGCAGGGCACTTCGCGCATGTAACCCTCAATGCGGTCACGTGAATGGTCGCTATCAGTGTCGGCGTGACGGCGTTGAAGCGTCGGGATTACACCCTCCCAGTGGGTCGTGTAGCTTCGACTCCGCCCATACCTGTTGCGATACCGGACTGTAAACGTCCGATTTTTGGGGCTTCCATATAGGAGCAATTTTTTTTGCTTGGCTGTCAGCTTTGACCAAGCTCTATCAATCGGAATATCGAACTCTTCGCCGGTTGCCCTGAGAAGTCTGCTGTACCATCGGCTAGCCCCAGTAGCAAATGGAGCGATCGCTCCATCCTCTATGCTCAGATCGGGGTTGGGAACGATTAGCTCCGCATCCACCTCGAACCTTGTACCCAGGCCGTCACATGTCCCACAGGCCCCATAAGGGGAATTAAAAGAGAAGTTTCTAGGAGCAAGTTCCTCAAACGACCTTCCCGTCGTTGGTGAAAAAAGGTGTTGGCTGTAGGTCAACACCTCCGAATCCTGATCGTCGCCTATCAGTTCAACCCACACATGGCCGTCCGCCAACAAGAGCGCTGCTTCTACCGACTCAGTAAGCCTTTGATCTATCCCCTCTCTTAAGACGAGCCGGTCCACTATCACTTCAATGTCATGATTTACATATCGGTCAAGGCGGTCCTCCGGAAGAACATCAGTCTCCGTAAGATCAACGACTTCGCCATCGACTCGAGCTCGGACATACCCTTGGGAGGCCAAATCCGATAGAAGGGTGTGGTATTCACCCTTTCGCCCACGCACAACTGGGGCCAAGACTTGAAACCTACAGTCAGCTTCTAGAGCCAAAATCCGATCAACAATCTCTTGCGGGGTTTGACGCTGCACAACTTCGTCTGTTGCTGGATCATGTTGTATGCCGACTCGGGCGTACAAGAGTCGGAGGTAATCATAAACCTCGGTAATAGTCCCAACTGTCGATCTCGGATTTCGACTGGCGCTCTTTTGGTCGATAGAAATCGCCGGAGAAAGACCCTCTAAAAAGTCGACATCTGGTTTATCCATCTGACCGAGAAATTGTCTCGCGTAGGCTGAAAGCGACTCAACATATCGACGTTGCCCTTCAGCGTAAATTGTGTCAAAAGCCAGAGAAGACTTGCCGCTTCCTGACAGGCCAGTCAATACAACCAGCTGGTTACGTGGAAGATCAACGTTGACGTCGCGCAGGTTGTTCTCCCGTGCACCTCGGACGATCAGTTGGTCTCCCATTGTGGTGGGATCCTATCTCGCACCTCTTCATCAAACGGGACG
>Ga0208127_1000082_pt1 | contig 45493 bp, 41 predicted proteins | sample ETNtaG_6_FD_185751 | JGI IMG/M metagenome (GOLD analysis project Ga0208127, IMG submission 185751) | Marine microbial and viral communities from oxygen minimum zone, Eastern Pacific Ocean - ETNP201306SV45 (SPAdes) (version 2) | ecosystem: Environmental > Aquatic > Marine > Oceanic ... | reverse complement strand
GATTCATCTTATCGACGATCTTTGGTTCAGCATGGATTGCCCCGATCCAATGGAAGCGATGGGGGCCAGCCACAGTCTCTTTCTTTCCGAGCGAGTTCCCGATCCTTCGGACGTCGCGGACGACTCGTTTTACGGCGTCGCTCGCTTCAAGAACGGATCCAGTCTAAGCGTCTCGGCAACGAGCTTCGGCCATATAGACGCTCCGAAAAACGAAAATGGAATTCCCGAAGAGCGGTCTCTAGCCCTTTACGGGACGAAGGCCTCCCTTGATCTCGTATCGGGAACCATCGCCCGATCGAACGGTTCCGACACAACGACCGAAAGCTACGCCGAAGCGGCTTCCGAAGAAGCTCAACTCGCCGCCCAAGCCCGCGAGTTCGTCGACGCGATCCGAGAAGAACGGGAGCCCATCGCAAGCGGGAAGCAAGGTCTCTCTCTGATGAAACTGATCGACGCCTTCGCTGCATCCGCCAAGGAAAAGAAGGCCATGCCCATCAAGGTTGCCCGTTCCCTCGACGATCTGTTCGGAGGACTGTAGGAGACCGTTCCCGTAGGAGCTTGCTCGCAAACGATTAGCAAACGAAGATCGCTTGCAAGCAAGCTCCTACAAAAACTTTGCCCAACTGAAAGCCCTATTCGATTACGAACAATTCCGCCAGGCCTACGCCAGTAGCGCCATCGACCCCCGAGAGCTTGATCGTATAAACCCCTTCTCCGAGGGTCACCAACAATGCCGCGTCCTTCGATCCCGCAGGTAGCGTCTTGCCCGTCGATTGCATAACGCTGGCCAGCTCCGCCGCATTCGGACTTTCCTCCCAGTTGTCGTTAGAAAACAGGACCTGTTGACCGACGGGCAGACCATTTTCATAGATCGTCTGCACAAGTTCAATCTGCGGATCCGGCAGGAAATCGTTTATTCCGAATTGCTCTAACTCAGGTCCCAATCCGCGAAACAGAACGGTCTTCGATGACCCGCCAAGAACGGTGAAACCTGGGATTAGGATATCCGCATCAACTCCCACACGACCACGCGTAGCCAAATTCACGAAGTTCGAAGTAGCGGCATCATCGATCGTCAGAGTCGCTTGTTCCGACGTCGATACGCCTCCACTACTGGAAATCTCTACCGAGTATAAGCCTGCGTCGCCCGTTTCCACATCGCTCAAAACCAGCGAGGCCTCTGTGGCGCCTGAGATAGGCAATCCGTTTTTCAGCCACTGTATGGAATTCAACTCGCTATCCGCTTCGAAAAAGAACTGGGCCCGCCCTCCAGTCGCCACACGCATCGACCGAGGATGCCAAACGAAGTCCGGAGCCGCCGCCGTTACATTGACCTGTATTTCATATTCTTTATTATCCGTATCGCCCACGTCATTGAACGCCTGGGCGCTCATAACGTATATGCCCGGATCCGTCGGCTGACCGGTGATCGTAATGATCTTGCCCTCGATCTTGTAATGAGTGTCGCCCGGATCTTCGAAGGGGCCCTCCAAGGACTGCCCGCCATCGCCCGTCATAGTTAGGCCCGGAGCGATCTTGCCACGTATCTCCCAGCGAAAGGGAACCTTGGGAGCATCCGTTACGGTAAAGGTCATCTGAAACTCATCTCCCGTCGAAACCGTGTAAGGGGACCGGCCTGGCGAGGTATTGAACTGCGTTGCCCCCGCCGTCGCGTGAAAGACGCCCATGGATGTCGCCACCCATGTAGTCGATTGCACAATACGGGCCAGCGGTTGGGTCAGAACTTTTTCAAATAGGCTAACGACCTTTAACGCTGGCGAACGCTGCAAAAGCATGAGCAGGGCGAATGCCGCCCATTGGTACCGAGCGAATTTAATCTTCAGAGCAAGAAAATTCATACGTGTCCTCTATTCAATTACAAACAACTCAGCCAATCCAACGCCTACCGAAGCGTTCACTCCAGACAATTTGATCGTGTAAACCCCTTCGCCTAGCGTTACCAGCAGAGCCGCATCTTTGGATCCCGCCGGCAAGGTTTTGCCAGTCGATTGCATAACCTCAGCCAACTCCGCGGCCCCCGGGCCCGTTTCCCAATCGTCGTTAGAGAACAAGACCTGCTGCCCAACAGGAAGGCCGTTCTCATAGATCGTCTGCACCAGTTCGATCTGAGGGTCCGGAAGGAAATCGTTTATCCCGAACTGCTCGAGCTCCGGTCCTAGGCCTCGAAAGAGCACGGTTTTTGCCGCCCCGCCCAGCACCGTAAAGCCGGGAATCAGAATATCCGCGTCCACTCCAACCCTCCCTCGTGTCGCCAGATTCACGAAGTTCGCCTCCGCGTCATCGTCGATCGATAGATTCGCGACTGACGACACTGTCGTTCCGGCGCCATTGGTAAGCTCTACGCTATAGGAGCCTTCCGCCGCCGCTTGAACGTCGGTAATAATCAAAGTCGCTCCATTCTCTCCGTCCAAGGGAACGTCATCTTTGAGCCATTGAATCGTATCAACGCCCTCTTCCGCTTGAAAATAGAATTGGGCCCGACCGCCCGTCGGCGCCTTAATGGACCTCGGTTGCCATATGAAGACGGGCGGGCCGGTCACATTGATGGTGATGGTTTCAGAAGCGGTTGTATAATCCGTTCCCTGGGGCCTAATATGGTATGGTTTTACAATAACATCGTACGTACCCGCTTCAGTCGGAATGCCTGTTATCGTTCCCGATTGACTCTCAAGCCTACCTTCAGACAAACCCGATATACTAAGCCCAGGTGGAATTGTTCCAGAGATCTCCCAGTAATCCGCTGTAGCTGGAGTATCGATTATTGAAAACGCCAAGCTAAACTCTTCTCCAACGGTAGCATCCGCTGGCGACGCCGGATTAACAACGTATTCAGTCGCTCCCGACAAGGAGTGCAATCCGCCTATCGACGCCGCCGTAACCGTAAACGCTCGAACCATCTTCGCGATCGGGGCATTGACCGCCTTTTCCAGTTGCATCGCATATTTTATGATTGGCGTTCGCTGCAGGATCAGAAACAGCATGAAAAGGCTGACTTGAGCCTTCGCCAGCTTCATTTGGAGCCACATAATATTCATATCGATTCCCTCGTTTGTCGTTTGGAGTAAAGAAATTCAATCAATTGCAACCGCAACCGCCCCCGCCAACGCCTTCGCCACCGGTCGTCGCTTCGCGGGAAAATTGTATGTGCGATGTCATTACCTTAGAGAGTTCGTCTCGATCCGAACGCATCGTGTAATCCGCCAAAGCACCCTTCTGGTAGGGTTCAACCGTCGCGCAACCGGCAACCAACAAAGCAATCGCCCCGATCAGGCCAAAGCCGATTTTCGCTACTGCCCGTTCGAATCTGTTCGTTCTCTTTTTCATTCGTTCAAAAGCAGTTCGATTTCCTCCCGCAGCTTCGAGACCGACTTCTTACCCTGCCAGCCTTCATGGGTGAAGCGAATTTTTCCATTTCGATCCACCATAAAGGAAGAGGGCATTACTTGTATTCCCGCTTTGGCGACTAGACTTTGGCTGGCATCGTGCGGAGTAGCGAAGCTAGGCTTTTGCCGATCTAGAAAGCGTTGCATCATCTTTTCGCTCTGGTCCACGCTCACTGCAATGACTTGAAAGCCTTTCTCCGCGTACTCGCCTTGCAGCTTTTCCATCTCCGGGAAAGCCGCTTTGCAGGGAGCGCACCAGGAAGCCCAAAAATCGATCAAGGTGACCTTGCCGTTGAGAGCCGGCGCCCCCGCTTCCAAGCCGTATGAGGCGAGCTCTTCCAGTTGCGTATCTACCTCCCAACCATCGGCCAGCAGGCTCGTCGGTAAGACGAATGCCAGTATCGCTACGCTAGTTCTCCACAATATGTTCATAGAATTTAGATGTTTGCTGGACGCCCGAGTTCAAAACGATGCATCCCTCTGCCCCAAAAGTCCCTTCGACCAGTCGCAATCCCTCTTCCTCGCCCAAGACGCATACCGCCGTCGAAAGCACGCCCGCCTCCAGACAGGAATTCGCCACGATCGTCGAAGAAAGAATGCCATTGATCGCCGGTCGACCGCTCCTCGGGTCAATTATGTGACCAAATCGGCGCCCACTATGTTCGAAAAATCGGCGATAGTCGCCTGATGTCGCTATCCCCGAATTTACAGCCGCCACGCTACTCCAAGCGCTTCCAGGCTTTTCGGGATTTTCCAAGCCGATGTGCCAAGCCGGATTCCCAGGGGGAATACCGACCGCATGGATATCTCGCCCAAAATCGACCAGGCAGGCCTCGATACGATTCCCCACCGCGATGGCCGCGACTTTGTCTACTGCATACTCCTTGCCGAAGCCACCAAGATCCAAGGCCATGCCCGCTTCAGGCAAGTAAACCTCTCCGGGCCTACGCTGAGCCTTAGACCAACCGACCAGCCGGCGCGTCTCCTCAATCTCATCGTCCGTAGGCAATGCCGTGTGGGTTCGACGATAGTCCCACAGGTGGATCAGCGGCAGCATCGTCGGGTCCAATACGCCCTGCGTCATGAAATTCAAGTCGTCGCATATGGCGAAGATCGACTCGACTTCTTCATCGATTTCCGTCCAACGCTCCCCTGCGTTGCGATTGATTTCGCTAATCAAACTCGTCTCCCGAAAACGCGAGTACTTGCCTTCGAAATGGGCCAGCCACTGGATCGCCTCGCGAGCGAAAGTTGCGGCATGATCGTTGTTCGTCGCTGTATACTGGATACGGCAGTTGGTCCCCAACGCCTTGAATCGCAGATCGTACAGAGAACGCTTCGAGTCGTAACTGACACGAGCCTCGATCTTAGCAGGAGGGGGCTTGTTTTCTAGAACCACCAGGTGCCTCCTATGGTCAGTACGTCTGCATCCGGAAACGCGGAATCCGGCGTCTCGTCTTGGCCTTCCATCTCGTAGCGTTCGAAAGACGCGTCTAAACTGTAGCGTTCGCTAAACTTGTAGATGGCTTTCAAGCCGTAGCTATGCGTCTCCAGCTTAGCCAACCGATAATCCGGCGAGTAATGCGGGGCCTGTCCGCGAATCACATCGTCTGGATCGAAGTTTTGGCCATTTAGATCGAGGGTGTAGAAGTTCGCGGCGCCCTGGGAATAGTAACGGTACTTGGGTCGCAGGATCAGCTTCTCCCCAATTTTCTGATACCATTCCAAGTCGAAGGTGTGACTATCCACGCCCCAGGTATCATTAAAGCAGCGATAGTCGAAGTCCAAGCTGCCGCCGATTCCCGGGAAAAAGCGTTTGAGATTGAAAAACCAAATTCTCCGCGTCCGATCCGAGGGGCGATTCTCCGCGAACGACAGCGGGAGAAAGATATCCGGAAGGATTTCGGTTTCCTTTCGGATCAGTTTGTAAGGATCGCTCAAATACCCGCTGTAGTCGCTGTAGGTGAAATTCAAAGCCACTACGGTATTCGGATCGAGCACCTGGCTCAGCCCAAGAAAATAGTCATAGCTCTCCTTTTCGCGCGACTCGTCGAAAAAGGTCGGCCTCACATCGTCGTCGATAAGCGAAATTCCGTAGCTCAAGCCCGTATTGCGTTTATTCAATTCGGATGTTTGCGAATACGAATAGCCGCGCGAAAGGAAATCATGCTCCGAGCTGTAGGAGAATTGGAAGGTGGAAGTGTGAATCCCGTGAATCCAATCGAGATCGACCACGCCCGCCTCGCGTATATCGGTCAGATTCGAGAGCGGGACTTGGCCGTCCTCGCCAGCAGGGACGCCGATGGGAGTGGCCCCGGATATCGCGTCGTGCACCCCATGCCCTTTCAATACGAACTGGTTGTTGATCTGCTTCTCGAAACCCAGATAGCGCGAAATAACCCGAATACGGTCGTTATCTTCGGCGTAGTCCTGCCACTTGGCAGAAATGTGATCTTCGCCCGCAGCCCATTTGGGGGCGGCCAAATACAGGTAGAGCGCGAGCAGAGCGACTCTGACCTGCCGAAGAGAAGGGAAAAGGGTCATAAGACTGAAAAACGGTACCGGTTTGCTGTAAGTATGTTACGCGTGAAAACGCATCGCTGGTTTCAACAATTGCATCTTAGTCTCTAGATGCGATCCTATTGCCGTTGGTTACGTTCTATTTACGAATCTGTAACCGATTGCTACTCAATGGCTGCTATGTATTCCACCGATTCCCAGTTTCTTTTCGCCTACGGGACCTTGCGAAGCGCCCATCCCGAGCATGTTCAATGCTTCTCGGAAGTCCGTTCGATTCGGTCCGCTCGCATTCCAGGCGAGCTCTGGACTTTGGCCGAGGGCTATCCATTGCTCGTCATCCAACGAGAGCAATGTCTCGCCGAGGCTCGGGGGAACAGTCGCGGCGAGTGGATCGACGCCAGCCACGCATTCGCCCCGCCCAGCCAAGGTCTCCCCACGGGCCCACTGATCGGAGGGGAGTTGATCGAGCTGGAACCCGGCGACGCTTCACTGGAAGGAGCCGACCGCTGGGAGGGATTCCAGCCCAATCGAGCGACCATCTACCGCCGCTTCATCTCGTGGCTTTGGCTGGACGACGGATTGCCCGTCCTCGGCTGGATCTACGGAGCCTTCGAACCGCCCCCCGGGGCGATCCGATTTCCAAAGAATCGCTGGCCCGCTCCCTCAGCCTGACGATTCGCATTGCCTTGCCACTCGATTCCTAGACTATGCGCGACATGGGCGAGAATATCGAATTTCAAATCCCCAACAACTGGCGAGAACTCAAGGCGCAAATCCGATCCGCGATGTGGGTCGCCATTGGGATACTTGTCATAATCGCGGGATACACCAGCTTCTATACGGTTCAGGCCGACTCTCAAGGCATCGTGCTGCGATTCGGGAAACACGTCGACATTGTCGATCCCGGTTTGCGATTCAAGCTGCCCTTTGGAATCGACACGGTCGAAATCGTACAGGTTGAAAAACAGCTAAAGCAGGAGTACGGATTCGCGACGCGCGGCGCCACGAATCCCACTCAGTTCAGTCCATCGAGCGCCGAACGCGACAATGAACGCAATATGGTCACCGGCGATTTGAACTCCGCAACCGTCGAGTGGAGCATTCAATACCGTATCCAAGATCCCGTACAATTTCTATTCAAAGTCCGACAACCGGAAGTGACGATGCGCGATATCTCGGAATCGGCCATGAGAACGGTGGTAGGCGACCGAACCGTTGACGAGGTGCTTACCATCGGTCGTCAGGAAATCGAACATGAGGCTCGCACGCTCATGCAGGCTTTGGCCGACAGGTACGAACTCGGCCTTTGGGTGGAACTCGTCCAACTCAACAACGTCAATCCTCCTAGAGAGGTCAAAGCTTCCTTCGACGAGGTCAATCGAGCTCAGCAGGAAAAGGAGCAGATGATCAATGTCGCGAATGGGGAGTACAACAAAGTCATTCCGAGGGCGCGAGGTGAAGCGGACCAAAGGCTGCAAGCCGCCGAGGGCTATCGTTTGAAGCGCGTTAACGAAGCGGAGGGCGATGTCTCTCGCTTCAACGCCTTGCTGGAAGAATACATCAAGGCGCCTGAGGTGACCAAACGTCGACTGTATTTGGAAACGATGGGAGCGGTTATCCCGAACCTCGGCAAGAAGATCGTCATCGACTCGGATGCGCAGCAGATTTTGCCGCTGCTCCAGCTGAACGAAGAAACCCAAGCGCGCTAAGACCATGAAAGGAATCGCAGGATTTTTCATTTTTCTCATCGTCATCGCTGGCGGAATAACGCTTTACGATGCGGCCTATACGGTCCCCGAGACCAAGCAGGCGATCATCACCCAGTTCGGCAAGCCCGTGGGCGAGCCCGTTGTGAATGCTGGCCTCCATTTCAAAACGCCTTTCATTCAGAAGGTGAACATGATCGAGAAGCGAATTCTCGAATGGGACGGCCAAGCCACGGAAATGCCCACCAAGAACAAGACTTACATTTCAGTCGATACCTTCGGGCGTTGGCGTATCAGCGATGCCAAGCAGTACTTCTTGAGATTGAACAACGAACGCCGCGCCCTTTCCCGATTGGACGGAATTCTGGGCAGCGAAACCATGAGCGCCATCGCCAAGCACGAACTCACCGAAGTCATTCGAACCACGGTCGACCGCGAACCCAGCGCCGACGTTGCGCCCGATGGAAGCGGCAGCTTGGGCGTTCTCAATCCCATCACGATGGGACGCGCGAAGATCGAACAAGAGATCTTCGAAAACGCCGCTACCAAGTTGACCGATATCGGAATCGAACTGCTCGACGTTCGCTTCAAGCGAATCAATTACAATAACAACGTTCAGCAGAAAATCTACGACCGCATGATCAGCGAGCGACAGCAAATCGCGGAGCGATTCCGTTCGGAAGGGGCCGGAGAAGCCGCGAAGATTACCGGCAAGCGTGAACGCGACCTGCAGGAAATCGAATCGGAAGCCTATAAGAAGGTGCTGACGATCCGAGGCGAGGCAGATGCTCGAGCAACGGAAATATACGCCAGCTCATTCAATCAAAATACGAAGTCGGTCGAATTCTACGAATTCCTCAAATCGCTGGAGACCTACGAGACGATTCTTCAAGAAGACACCACGCTCATTCTTTCCACAGACAGCGACCTGTTCAAGTTCCTCAAGGAGATCGATCCCAACCGAAACTAGCTTTCAATGCTAGCCCTATGAGCCATGCTCGCCTTTCTGAGAGTCGCATTCGCATTCATAGCGATCTCAGCAACAGGCTACTTCATGGCTCGCTTCGCGGATTCGATTCTGAATCCCTCCGCTCGACCGAAACCGAGCCCACCGATTGCGGTTGAGAAAAGCATCGGTATCCAAGCTGATATTACGGATCGTCAAAGCGACGAGCTGGAAAAGGAATCGCCTACGGAATCCCTCGTAGCCACCTTCCTCGACTCCACGGACGGAAACGCATCCTTCGCTCTCACGCGCAAACTGGGAGCCCTGGATATCGATCAGCTCGAGGACCTTTATATAGAAGCGCTTTCGTACGACCTGATCGACCGGCGGGCCTTCGAGGCGGCTCGCATCGCTCTCGAGCAGATCGCCCAGCAAGATCCCGGTCGCGCCGTGCAGTTGCTCTACAGCCTCGCCCCTTCGGAAAAGGAGAAACTGGCGACTGCTCTCGTCAAAGGCTGGGCTCGGAACGATATCCTCTCCGCTTGGGATTGGGTCGATTCGGCGTGGATCGACGGGAACGGAGAGTTCATCGATCGCTCGCTGCAAAACGCGATGTTTACCGAGGCGCTGGACGCCGTTCTGGTTGAAGCGTCCAACTTCCAATTGGCAACCGACCTGGTCGCCACCGTCATGGAACCAGGGCTTCGTAGCGAGTTGGCCGATCTAATCGCTTTCTACGTCGTATCCGAAAACCCAGTTCAAGCGCTTGATCACCTCGACTTCGACAGCGGGGAGCTCGTCGACAACGCGATCATGAACGCCATCATCGACGAATGGGCTCAACGCGATTCGCTCGGGGCCATGGCCTGGACCCTGGAGAACGAAGGCCAAGTATCCCGTTTCGGAGCTCGATCGATAGCCAAGGATCTTTTGCTCAACGGCATCTACGAAGAGCTCAGCCGTTTCCACTCCAATCTCTCGGCTCAACATAAGCGCGACTCAGTCGCTTGGGAGAGCGCCCGATTGCTCGCCCGCCGCGACCCCATCTCCTCAATCGAGTGGCTTTCAGCCATCGAAAGCCTCGCCGACCGATACAATGCCTACAGCGACTCCCTATTCGAGATTGGCCACGACGACTTCGAGAGCTCCGTTCAATACGCTGAACTAGCCTACGGAGTCGCCGATATCGATCGCGAGACCGCTCTTTTCGAAACCCTTCAAAGCTGGGCCTCTGTCGACGGAGACAAGGTTCGCCAGTATCTGGATTCCTCCGACGCAACAGCTTCCAGCGTGTCGCTAGCGGCCCTCCGCGACGCTCTCAATTGAGGCATTCCGCGCTGCGCCTTCATCGAACCTTCGCCGCTCTGGAGCAGAGAAGGTTGAGTCCTCTATTTTACAACTTTTTTGCTTAACAATCCACAGGGGCAATCGCATGCTGGTCTTCTATGTACGAAATGGAAGGCAAGGTTAAGGTCATCGAGGATACTCAGACCTTTGGAAGTGGATTTCAAAAGCGCGAATTCGTCGTTACCTCGGAAGAGAAGTACCCGCAGGACGTCAAATTCGAGTGCACAAAAGACAAAATCGAACTCTTGGAAAAGATCCGTACTGGCGACAAAGTGAAGGTCAGCTTCAACATTCGCGGCAACGAGTACAAGGGCCGCTACTATGTGAACTTGCAGGCCTGGCGCATCGAGCACGGCGAAGGCAAGGTCGAGAGCGATCTGGCCAATGTGACCGAGGAAGGCGGATCGGGCAATCTGGACGATCTTGAGGAATCGCCCTTCTAACCCTTCGCCAAGAGCCGCATTTTTCGAAGCCCGCGCATGCATTGCAGTCGCGGGCTTTTCGCATCCTCGCCAACTCGATTTCCATCGAGCGCAGCTAGCGACGTCGCCCAACCTCATGGGATGCCGTTAGTTGCCAATCTTCACTCTTGCCGACACCCGGCCCATCGAGCAAAAACGATCGCATGCAAATCGAGAATAAAGTCGCTGTCATCACCGGAGCCGCCCGCGGCGTGGGCAGAGCCACTGCCCTAAATCTGGCCAAAGGCGGATGCCATGTCGTCATTAACTACCGCTCGTCCGCGGAGCAAGCCATGGAAACCGTCCGCGAAATCGAGGCATGCGGCGTTCGCTCGCTCGCCATTCAAGGCGACATCAGCAAAGACGCCGACTGTCGCGCGCTCTTCGCGACCGTCGAAAAGGAATTCGGCCAACTGAACATCCTCGTCAATAATGCGGGCACGACTCAGTTTATCCCGCACGGCGACATGGAAGCCGTACCCGACAGCCTTTGGGACTCCATCTTCAACACCAACGTTAAAGGCGTCTTTCAATGCTGCCGGGCAGCCAGACCTCTGATGGAGCGATCCGGAGGCGGCGAGATTATCAGCATTGGAAGCGTCGCCGGCATCAGCGGGTCGGGAAGCTCCGTCCCCTACTGCGCATCCAAAGGCGCCGTGCATACTATGACTCTCTCCCTCGCTCGAGCGCTCGGCCCGAATATTCGGGTCAACTCGATCGCTCCTGGATTCATTTCCGGCGAATGGGTATCCGAAGGATTAGGTGACGATTTCGAAGCCGCGAAGAAAGCGAAGGAAGAAGCGGCCATTCTCAAGAAAGTGTGCGTGCCTCAAGACGTCGCCGACGCGATCGTCTCGATTATCGCCGGCTCGGACCTCGTCACCGGTCAAGTACTGGTATGCGATGGCGGAGCTCTGCTCGCGGACTAGCAACCGCTCGCAAGCGACCCTACGTTATGAAAATCACGGTACTGGACGGATACGCGCTCAACCCAGGCGACTTATCTTGGGATGCCTTTGATCAGCTTGGCCAATGCACCATTCACGATCGCGTATCCGAAGACGCTATTTTGGAGACAGCCAAGGGGGCTGACGCTCTGCTAACCAATAAAACGCCTTTGTCGGAAAGCGTGATCAAGGCCCTTCCCGATCTAAAGTACATCGGGGTGCTGGCGACTGGCTATAACGTGGTCGATGTCGATGCCGCCCGCGAACGGGGCATTCCCGTGACCAACGTGCCTAGCTACGGCCCTGAGTCGGTTGCCCAAATGGCTATCGCTCACGTATTCAACTTTTCTAGACAAGTAGCTCACCACGCGAGCGCTGTACGCAATTTCCGATGGGCCCGTAATCAGGACTGGTGTTTCTGGGACTTTCCTCAAATCGAGCTAACCAGCAAGACGTTCGGCGTCGTGGGCCTGGGAACGATTGGACTCGCTACCGCTAAACTCGCCCAAGCCTTAGGCATGAAGGTCATCGCTAATCGAAAGAGCGACGCTCCCATGCCTGAGGGCATAGAACGAGTTTCCTTGGATCGAATTTTCTCCGAAAGCGATTTCATCAGCTTGCATTGTCCCTTGACCCCTGAAAACGAGAAGATGGTCAATGCCGAGCGCCTGGAACAGATGAAGCCGACCGCCTTTCTGATCAATACCAGTCGCGGTCAGCTCATCGACGAAGACGCCCTATATCAAGCCCTCAAGGAATGCCAAATCGCTGGCGCGGGACTCGACGTACTGACGAAAGAACCGCCCGAAGCGGACAATCCCCTTTTCACTCTGGAAAACTGCCACATAACTCCTCACATCGCCTGGGCAACGCAAGCTGCGCGTAGCCGTTTGATGAATACAGCCTTTGAGAATCTGTCTTCTTGGGCGAATGGCTCTCCGAAAAACGTTGTGAATCCGTGATCGCCCCCTAATTTTTCATTCGAATGAGAATCGATTCCCACCAACACTTCTGGAAATACGATCCCATCGAATATGGATGGATAGGCCCCGATCAATCTGTCCTTAAGCGACACTATCTTCCCGACGACCTGGAACCATTGCTCGCTTCGCAACGAATCGATGGATGCGTCGCCGTTCAAGCGAGACAGAATTTGGAAGAAACCGATTGGCTGCTCGAACTCGCTGACCAAAGCGATCTCGTAAAGGGCGTCGTCGGATGGCTTCCCATTCAAGATTCCGATTTCGAGCGAGTCTTGGAGGCCTATCGCGATCGATCGCGCTTGGTGGGGTTGCGTCATGTGATTCAAGCCGAACCAGACGACGCCTTTATCTTGCGGCCCGATTTCAACGAAGGAATCTCTCGGCTCGAGAATACCGGCCTCGTATACGACATCCTTATTTTCGAAAAACATCTCCCGCCCGCCATCGAGTTCGTCGATCGCCATCCCAATCAGCAGTTCGTCCTCGATCATATCGCCAAACCCGTTATCCGCTCCGAGCGTTTCGACAAGAAGTGGCGTCAGAACCTAATCGAGCTAGGCCGTCGAGAAAACGTCGCCTGCAAGCTTTCTGGCATGGTTACTGAAGTTCGCGACGATGATTGGGACGAGGCGCTGCTCGCCCCCTACTTCGACACGGCGTTGGAAGCGTTTGGGCCTGAACGCCTCATGTTCGGATCCGATTGGCCGGTATGCCTGCTACGAAGCGACTACCCGAAGTGGGTTCGTTGCGTCGAAAGAGTCACTGATTCGCTGAGCAAAGACGAGCAGGCAGCAATCTGGGGCGGTAACGCCCAACGCTTGTATAAGCTCGCAAGATAAGCGCCGAAATCCAAGCCGCTACACGTACAGGGGCTATAATAGGCGTTGAACAAATGGCGGCCTACCTTGGTTGGCCCTCGCTAATAGCCCAACAGCTTGCGTTCCCAGTGTTCCGTGTAAGCTAGCATACTGTGATCGCCAATTCCTTCCAGCAACTTTGGAACGGCGCTCAATCCACGATCGACCCTTCGCTGAAACGCTCGCCTCGTTTCCGGATCCACGATTAGCTTTCCTTGCGAATCAAAAGGATGAGTAATCGGAAAATGGACGAATCTCAATGCTCTCGGAGGCACTTTCGGCACTACGTCCTCGTCATTGACGTGGGGAAAGATATTCGGACAAGCCACCTCCAGGTAGCGTTTCACGAACGCTCTTCCTCCAATCTTCGGTTGACCGAATGTATAGATTCCTAAGGCCTCCAATCCGTATTCCTCCTTGAAATACAGCCCCGCCAATGAAGCCAAGGCTCCTCCTAAGCTATGTCCGGTCAGCAATACCGGCTTTTGGTTGGCATAGCCCGCAATCTTCTCTGCAAAAGTCTCTGCCTCGATTTCGCCGCCGTCGATCGCCTGTCGGTCTCGATAGCCACGCGACTCGCGAGGAACATTCACGAGCGATTCAAGCGATCCCAAGAATCCGCCATGGATGGAGTGGCCTCGATACTTCGACTTGAAGAAGCGAAAGTCCGTCAGCCAATCCTTCAACTGGTTCGGCTCCGTTCCGCGAAAGCCAACCAACGCCACATCGTCGTATTCCAAAATACAAGCCTGCGTTTCGCTGCTTCGATTTTCGAATGCATATACAACGGGATCGTTCCAGAACACCTTGGTTTCGCGAACGATGCCGGGATAGTCGCGGTAGGCTACACGAGACAGTCGGGCCAACCAATAAGCGGTTCGCTCATCGAAACCCGGTTCCAAGCTAATCGAAAATTCCAGTCGACTCATTGCTTATCGCAATTCTCTACTCGCTCAGAAAGGCCTGTATCCACTTGGCCAATTTCGGTTGCACGAGGTAGCCATAGGACTTGTGGGGATTCGATTTGCCCGATACCGTAGTGAACGGATTCCAGAGCTTCACGTAGTCTCGACTCGAATAGGCGCTGCTCGAAAGCAATCCCAGATGCTCCATGGTCTTGTGAAAGTCGTCCTTCAAGGCGCTGTCATGGCAAACAGCGTCTCCGTAGGCCGAAAAATTCAGCCAGGCGTCCACATTCGCGGGATAGCGGCGAGCGTCCTTGTCCGCGAAACGGTCACCGAACAACAGCGACTGAATATAGCCGTCGCCCAGTGGGCTCCCCAGGGTGATCAAATAGCGAAGGCGTTTATTCCAGTAGGTCTCGTATTGCCTTCTTCGCGACAACTGCCAAAGAACGTCATAGGCAATGAAGCTGCCCATGCTATGGGAGAGGATCATTATTTCGTCCCCCGCATCCCAAGCATCGCGAATCGCCTTGACCAGCGGTTCCCGAATAGCATCCGCTACGTACTGCTCATGTCGATACAGGCGAGCCTCAACCAATTTGTTTTCGACGATGTCGTCTTTCAAGCTAAAGGCCGAAGACATTGTCGAGGCCGCGCTAAGCAGGAACGACTTAGAGAGCTTGCGCAGATTCCACTTCCGCGGCATGTGAAAGGACGGACCTTTTTCTTGCCTTACCTCAATCAATTCATCGATTCGGTCGCTTAACGCCGCGCAATAATCTTCGTCGTCTTCGACATGGCTAGGTATCGCATTGGCCCAGTAAACGACGTCGATGACTTCCGACAGGTTCCCTCCTTCAGGATCCGGATAGGTTTCCGGAGCGGAGGCATGCAAGTTAGCGGCGATGCATCGTTTCCAGTTTCGAGTGAGCTCCGCTTCCGGAGGCTTGGAAGCGAGACCGTGAATGCAGATGATTTTCTTGGCCACAAGCAGTTGGGGTAGGAGATCGGATCGAACGAGCAAACCAGACTGGCTATTCTAGCAGAACCCATCAAGGCAAAGCGACGACCGCATCTGTCGAACCCAAGGGTTCTCATCCTGGCGGCGCGAACACTGTCTTTTCGGGCTCTTGAACAGGCTTGCGATCCACTCGATGCCTTGGCGTCCCGTAAAGGATTGGCTCTTCCGCAATGCGGATTCGGGACTTCGTCCCAACGCTGCGCGTTGCCCATCTCCAGTCGCGACGCTCCTTCCGTCGAACCCAAGGGTTCTCATCCTCGAGACGCGTACAGCGCCCTTCCCGACTCTCGATCCAAGGCTCGATCCACTCCCTGCCTTGGCGTCCCGTAAAGGATTCGAACCTCTGTTTCATGGATGAAATCCATGCGTCCTAAGCCTGACTAGACGAACGGGACCGTTTAAAAAACAGCAGACGCTAGAAATTATGATTTCCCATGCAAGCGTTTTTACGGAATGCTCTGGACGCAAGGCAACCGGTTGAGATGCCACCAGAGAACCCAACAAGTCTGGCCCATTCCGCATTCACTATTCCACATTTCCCGAAGGGATTGGCACCCCGTAGGGGATTGATTCGCTGCGCTCAGGGCTACGCCCCAACGCTTTCGCGTTGCCGCTCCACTCGCATACGCTCGTTTCGCAAACCCCAGCTGCAGAGATGCGACAGGGCTTCGAATCAGCGCCTTTTAAACGCAAAAAACCGCCAGTCGTGAAACTGGCGGCTTTTCTGAAATGGCACCCCGTAGGGGATTCGAACCCCTGTCGCATGGATGAAAACCATGTGTCCTAGGCCTGACTAGACGAACGGGGCGTCAGTAAGAGCCGCAGAAAGTAGAAATCCTATTCCGCCATGCAAGGCTTTTTTTGAAAAAATGGACCTCCCGCGAGATCCGATTTTCCCCGATACGCCCCTAAGCCTGCTCCACCATGCTTGCCATTCTGGAGAAACCTCCCTTTAACCGATCATAGGCAAAGACTTGCCTCGCCGTCACCCACGTCGCCTCCATGGGATTATTCGACTTCTTACGAGCGCCTGCCTCTCTTTCCATAGCCGATTGCATCAATCGGTCCGTCACTCGCGTGGAAACGCTGCCGGCCACACTCAACGGCAAGGCATCTGATGGGGCTACCACTCCCCTGTGTCGCATTTCCTTGGAGAAGGGTCAGTACCGGATCGAGTCTTTGAATCCCAACAGCCTGCCCCTGCTCGAGGGAGAACCCATCGTCGAGCCCCAAAGCCTCGAACTCGATCGCATCTACGCGCTGGCCTTGAGAGGGCATTTGCTCGCCATATCGCTTTCGCGAAAGCCCGTCGACTTCGGCAGGGACTTCAAAGCAGCCGAATGGAATATCGCCCCTGCCGATGGCAGCGAAACGCGCATTCCCATTCCCCCGGCCGACATGGATCGCGAAATTCTCCTGGAACGCTTCTCTCCATCGAGTCAATTTCACGCGATTCCAGGGAGCCTGCAGGTTCGCTTTCCGCTAACCGAATTCGTCAATCTCCTGACTAAAGCCAGCCCGCAGCGGGATCCCAATCCTCCAAACGAACTGCCCAGCTACGGCAAAGACGCGGCAATCAATTCCACCGACGATGGCGACGCTACTTGTCCTACGTGCTGGAAGACCTTCGCATCGGGTGAAGTAATGAATATCGCCGCCCACGAGGACTTGATGGGCGACGAGCTACTCGGTCCTCACGCGAAGCAGCGATTCGTCGCCAACCGTTTCAACGAACTGGGCCAAGCGCTCGACGACCGCGGCGTCGTCAGCGTCGAACTCGCCTGCCCGCATTGCCGCGGGCGCTTGCCCAGCTCCTTTCTGAGCCAGGAACACCTGATTCTCTCCGTGGTCGGCGCCCCCTCGAGCGGCAAGTCCTACTACCTCTCCACCCTTCTCCAGCTTTTGCCCGAAGAGCTTATCCGCTACCGTTCATGCATACTGCAGGATGGCGATCCGAGCGGAAACGTGCAGCTCAACGAAATGAAGAATCGTCTCTTCTCGGCCACTACGCCCGAAGATGCCTTCATATCGAAAACCGACTTCGAGGGGCTCATGTACGAACAGCTTCCGCGCAATGGCAAAACCGTGGCCCTTCCTCGCCCCTTCGTCTATCATCTGCGTCAAACGAGCGACGCCACAAAACGGGCTGCCCTCGTCTTCTACGATAACGCGGGAGAACACTTCAAGCCAACCATCAGCCTCGACGATTCGCCCGGCGCCTTGCACGTCGCGGCATCCTCGGCCCTCTTCTTCCTCTTCGATCCCACCGCCAACAGAGCCTTCCGCAAACGCTTGCGGCGCAAACGGGATCCTCAACTGCGTTCGCAAGCAACCGACGAGCAAGACACCATTCTCGCGGAGATGGGCATTCGAGTGAAAAAGCTCAAGGCGAAGGATAGCCACGAACAGGTCGATACTCCGCTGGCAATCATGGTCGGAAAGTGCGACGTGTGGAAATCCCTCTTGCCTCCCGATAGCCTTTGCATACCCGAAGATCGACTGCCGACCGAGGAAGAGATCGAGCGCAATAGCCGAGTCACACGGGATCTGTTGCTCGAATATTGTCCCACGATCGTCGCGAACGCCGAGTCCATCTCGACTCAAGCGCGCTACTTCCCTATATCCCCGCTAGGCCATTCGCCCAAGGAAATCCTGGAAGGGCCACTGCAGGGCAAGCTCGCTCCCGTTCCTCGCAGAATCAAACCCATCCTCGCCACCGCCCCCACCCTGTGGGCGCTCAGGCGCATCGCCCCGGAAATCTTGGACTCCTGAAGCCGTGGCGTTTCAATACTTATATACTAGCGCCCGAAGAGGGCTCGAACCCGGAAAGTCTGGCTTCTGCTGCGTTGCTCGCGATCGCCAATTGCCCGTGGATCTCGCGAGAGAACTCGATCGGCTAAGCCGCTACGATCGTATTTCCAGTCGATCCAACCCTGTCATTCTACGCCACATGGCCGTTGCCGTTCGCAGCGGGAACTACCACGTTCTCAGCCGATTGCGCGATGCAGGAGCGGACTATTCCAAGCGAAACAACCATATCGCTCACCATCTCATCGTCGAAGCAAAGGCTGCGGCTACCTTGCCGGATCCGGCCACTATTCTGCTGTTTTGGAAAGGCTGGAAGGACGCTTGGCTCGAGCCGCCACGAGTGCTCGGCGAACGCGATCGTTTCGATATTCACGACCTGGCAACCCCGAAGGATGCCTCTACAACCGATTTCCAAACGCTCGTTCAAGGCGACTCCATCTCGAAGACACCGCTGCTGATCGAAGAAGGACAGGAATTCGAGCTCGCTCTCCACTATCGAAACGAATTGCTGAAGCTTCCTCCGGCCGATCGCTGGAGCGTCGCCTTTACCAATTTCATCCTCGCCTCGGACAGGCCGACAGACTTCTCCTGGCTAGCCAACTGGCGCGGGCGCGACCTCCCCTTCGAACTCGCCGTCCCTGGAGACGGCGATTCGAGCGCTCCCAGGGAAGAGGAAGACAACGCAGCTCCCGCAAAAGCAGCCGCCCCGCCTGCCACTGCTTCCGCCCAGTTCGCCCGCAACGGCCCCACCGTAGAGATCCCGGAAGAACTCACCCGCAAATCGCGGCGTCGACCCAAACGAAAATGGACGCGCAAACGATTTTCTACGACTTTGAATCTTGGCATCGCTGCCGTCGCTGCGATCTGCGTAGGAGTGATCGCATACCTCGCCTACAACTACAAACGGCCGTCGCCCCCGCCCGACCAGAACGGCTTCGAAGCCCAGCCTCCCAGGATCGCGGACGAAACGGCCCCCGTTCGCGACGCCGAAACCCAGTGGAATGAATGGGTGGCTCAGGGCCAGCTCTTGGAAAATGTCGATCAAGCGCTTCCAGTCGCCGAAGCGCTTCAGGCCCAAGACAAGGCTAACGCGCTCCCCATTGTCAACGCGCTCGCTCTCGTCGCCAAACGCTCCGGAGCCGCCATCCCCGTCCCCAACAGCCTAACTGCGAATTCAGATGGGGTTTGGGCGCTTGATTCCCAGCTGGCCGCCGAGTTGGCGGGATTGCCCTTCGCCCTAGCTCCCCGCAGCCTGGCCAACGCCTTGGGCGGCTTGGAGGGTTATCCTACATTTCGAGTCTACGAACAATTGCTCGCCCATTCCTTTCAAGCGGAAGACGCGATCCTCGGCCTATCCTCACTGCGACGCCACGCGAAAGACCGCATTTCCGCGCTCGATCTCGAGGCCGTAGCTGCGGCCCGGGAATATCGAACGCTGTGGCGGAATCTAGTCGATGAAGGTCGCCTAGACTCGCTGAGACAGTTGGAGGCCGCTTTCGAGATCAATGCCCTGGCCGCGTTCTTCGCAATCGACGGCGAAGGGATGCTCATGGAACCCAACGATAAGAATATCACCGAGCATCTGGTTTCCCTCTACGAACGGTTTCTGATGCCTCGCTTCTCGTCTTTTGGAAACAACCCTGAGTTTCGCCAGGCTCTGCGTAGCGCCAGCCAAGAATTCGAACGACCGATCGAGGCCGCGCGAGCCATCCATACCGTGTTCGCTACCGCCCAGGCTGAAAGCCCTCCCCTTCAATCGCGTCTCGATCGCATTCGCGAGGCCTGGCAAGCCACTTTCATCCGCGACGATCTAATGGAGGAGACCATGATCCAATTCAGCTTCGAAGGCCTGGCTAGCAGCAAAGCCGAGCTCGCAACGCTTCAATCGCAGTTCGACCGCGACACCCTGAAGGAATTGGAGCGATCGGAAGCGGCGCTTGCCGCAATCGATGCTGCGGAAATCAATTTGGAAAATCTCGATCGAAACACCGAATGGCTTCTCATTCCCCTCGGCATTGATTAGAGTTTGTCATCCAGGAATTATCGCGGCACCGTAATCGCCACTATCCACTTTTTCTATGCGCCCTGACGCCTCCAGACTGGTTTATCGCATCAAGACCGCCCTTAAAGGCGAGTCCAGTGGACTGGATACAGCCAATCTAGCATGGCAATACGCTGTCGAAGTCGAATACGCGACTCAAAGGCTGAGCGAATGCTTGAATTTCGAAGACGACCTCGAAGCCTATCTCTCGACTTACGGAGAGCCAAAGATTCTGGAATCCTTGGATACGCTCGACTTTTCAGAGATCGATGAGTGGAAGCGGCGCTGCGAATTGCTCGGCTATCGAATCGCGGATCCCATCGACCGGGACAATATCAAGCGCCTCCGCGAACGATTCGCTTCCAAGGAAGATATCCAAAGCTGGCTCGAAGGCGAATTCAGAAGCAAATCGAGAGCCAAGCAGCCAGTCGATGCGCTGCGCATAGCCCATATCCTCGTCGAACGTTTCGAAGGCGATGACAATGCTCGAGCGGAACGCGAGCGCCTCGCCAATCAAGTCGCCGACCAAGCGGAAGCCGAAATCAAAAGCGCTTCGGAAGAGCTCATGCCCGAGAAGTCGCCCAATGCCGTCCTCGCCGAATACGAATCGCTTGGAATCGATCTGCCAGACCGAGAAGGCCCTATCGAAGCCGCAAGGAACGCTCGCCAAAGCGCCAGGCTGGAAGAAACTCGAGCTACAATCGCTTCGCTCGTCGAGCAGTCGGATGAGGCCGAGGATGATGAGTCCTTTGCAAAACTGGAAGAAGCGTATCTAAGCTTCGACTACGAGCTAACGCTAAGTCAAACCAGAGCCCAACTGGGGACCGAAGATCGAGAAGCGCTCGTCAAGGTTTCAACCAAGGTCTCGCGTCATCGCGAGAACAATGAGTCCAATATTCTGATACGAGCAGCCATCAAGGATCTTCGGGATATCCTGCAAGGCGTATCGATAAGCTTCGGCAATAAGAAAGCCACCGCCCATGACGCCTACGAACGTTTGGCTTCCCTGCAAATGCAGGCTAAGAGAATGGGACGACGCATCCCTTCGGACCTGCAAGCGGAAATCAAGAAAGCCCAATCGCACGCCAAGCGAAAACGGGCGCCGAAATACGCCATCCTCGGCATTGCCGCCGTCGCGGCATTCGGAGTCGTTTCCTGGATTGTCTTCACTCAGGTGGAACGCAATCGCCAAGCCAACACTTGGCAAGAGGCGACAGCGGCTTTGAATCAAGCCGCGACCCGTCAAGATCTCGATTCAGCCCAGCAAGCGCTGGTCGATTGGCAGGCGACCATCGAAACAGCGCCTCAGGATCACGCCCTGACTCGATCCGCTCAATCCCTTCGAGACTGGGTGGGAAAGCAAAAAGACTTTCAAAGCGAGTATTCGAATGTCGCCGACAAATTGGATGCCCTTCGCTCGGGACCCGACGCAGATCCCAATTCCTCGGAAATTCGGCCCTTGCTCGAATCAGCCCGATCCATCGAAGCGGCTTTGGGCCCTCGCGCCTCAGAGACGGTTGCTTCGCGCATCGAACAGTTCGAAACCTGGCAAAGCAATCGCCTCCAGGAAATCGAATCCGATCGAAAACGCGCGTTGCTTGACCATGTTAGCGCCGCTCAGGATCGCCTCGAACAAGCGGCGGCCGCAGCCAGCGACTCGGACTTCGAACAGCAATCGACGTCGCTTGCCGAAGCGGTCACCCAAGCCCGAGCGCTCATCGCCTCCCACCCCGAACTTGATTCCAATTCACTGCACAGCCGCAGCCTGGGACGCTTGGAAAGCGCCTTGCAAGGACTGCGCGAGAAACGCGACTCGATGGAGGTCGCCCAACGAAGCATCAAGGACGCAGTCGATATCGAAACCTATTTGCGTTCCCTCGAAGCGATCTACAACTACGAAACCCTCACCCCCGACTCCAAGCGAGCGATCGGCAGGATACTGAAGTTGGAAAACGAATACGAAACGCTGCTGCAGTATCTCGTAATGCCTAACGACAGAGATGGGTGGATCGAACTTGGAGGCTCCAATAGCTACGCTACCGAACGCATTGAGCCGAACGCCGAAGAACGAGCTTACTTGGAGCGACTCATCGGCAATTTGCTTTTCCCCGCTGTCTACGAATCGAACGTAAAGTACTTCGAGGGCGAGCCTGTCGCCAAGAGCGAGTATTCGGTCTTTCTCGTCGATCCTATCCAAAAGGGCAACACCGCTGGACTGAAGACAGGTCTCAACTTCAGTTTCAAGGCGCGAGGCTTCGACGAAATAGGAGAAGCCGAACCAGAAACGCGCGAAATGAATTTTCTAAGCCATCCCGACGGAAGCTTCTGGGGATTCTTCTACGAACCGTCTTCTCTGTCGAAAGAATCGCTCTATTTCCAGGAAACGATTCGTCCCGAATTAATGCGAATTCTAAGCGGCGCGCCCCGCTTCGCGCTGCTGGACCTGATCCAAACGCTTAGCGACGATCGTTCGCTCGCTCCTGCCTTCCGAGCCTATTGGCAGCAAGAGCTCATCTCCTTGACCGAGCTGGATCCCTGGAAATGGGGACGCGCGCTTTCGCCATCGCTCGAAGACATGGCTAGCGAGCTGTTGTCGATCGCTCCAGACGGCCTTGGGGAGAGAAGATGGCTCTCTTCCGTGGAGCAAATCTCTCCTTCGATAGAGTTTATAGAATACTTCCGCATGGCGGAAAAACGCGCTTTGACGGACGAAGCCAACGCCTTTTCCACTTTGTATCGATTCGCGACCGAAGGCAGCATTGCTCTAGTAGGGCAAGCGAACGAGTCGGGAAAAGTCGAATACAATGGAGAAAAGCAACCCGAAGACCGCCTTTGGGTAGTCAATGGGCTCACAGGACGCATCGAGACCATGGAAGAGGTGACGACAATCGCTCCGTTTTCGCCAGTGGTTACCTATCGCTACGAAGGCAAACCCGCATCCCGCTTGCTCCAGAAGACCCGAGCTCAAACCGGGTTGGACTTATCCGACGCCCAATATCAGGATAAGCTGCCGTCGATCCTCAAGTAACGGTCAAACCACTACTCCGGTTCTGGCAACTTGCCCGTACCACTTAGCGGACTTTTTAGGCGCTCGTTCCAGCGTATCGAAATCGACGTAATGCAAGCCGAACCGCTTGTCGTAACCATGGGCCCATTCGAAGTTATCCATCAACGTCCAACAGAAGTAGCCTCGCAAATCGACTCCATCCGATATCGCACTCTGGCACTCCGTCAAATAGTCGCGCAGAAAGCTCACTCGGCCGTCGTCGTTTAATGCGACTTCTCGATTATCCTCTCCCGGCAATGCGCAACCATTCTCCGTTATATAGATCGGAGGCCTATCGTATCGCTCGTCGATCCAACGCAGCAGCTTGCCGCAACCCCAGGGAACGATGCTCCACCCCATGTGAGTCTGTTCCCAATTCGGATCGGCCTTCAAGTACACGCGCTGATCCGAGAAGATGCCCCCATTTCCTTGGGGCGCCGTCCCATTGCCGGATCCATGCGACGCTGCCAGCATTGTAGTGTAGTGATTCAATCCGAAAAAATCAGACGACCCCAGTAGCCTCGCTTGTTCTTTATCCGTAAAGCGGGGCAACCGATCTCCAACGCTTTCCCGCATGCTCGCCGGGTAGTCTCCTTTGTAAATGGGATCCGCGAACCAGCCGAAAAAGAACTCCAAAGATCGCTCCGCAGCTTCAATATCTTGAGGATCCTCTGATTCCGGTTCGCGCCAATCGCAGTTATTGGTGATTCCGATCAGTCCGTTTTGTCGATCTAGAAAACGAGAGCGGTAGAGATGAACCGCTTCCGCATGCGCCTGAAGGATTCTGTGGGCAGCTAAATAGGGCTCCGTATCCGAGACTCTTCCAGGCGCCATCTCGCCCAGTCCATAGCCCAATATCGAGCTGCACCAGGGTTCGTTGAACGTAATCCAGCGCTTCACTCGATCGCCAAAACGCTCGAAGCACAGTTCCGCATAGCGAGCGAATCGGTTGGGAAAATCGAGACTTAGCAAACCCTTGCTTTCGTTAAAGAGAGCCAAGGGCAGATCCCAGTTATAAAGCGTGACCCAGGGTTCGATGCCGTTGTCCAATAGACAATCCACGAGTTCGTCGTAAAACCGGAGACCCGCCTCATTGCGGTCCCCTTTGCCCTCGGGAAGGATACGCGACCACGAGATCGAGAATCGATAGGCATTCAGCCCCATCTCCTTCATCATTGCCACGTCTTCGCGAAAACGATGGTAGTGATCGCAGGCCACGTCACCATTGTCATCGCGCATCACATTGCCAGGCGTGTGGGAAAACTCGTCCCAAATGCTCGGCCCGCGACCATCCGTTTGCCAAGCGCCCTCTATTTGGTAGGATGCAGTGGCGGTACCCCAGACGAAATTTTTGGGAAAGGAAATCATCGGTTAGCGAGCAGTTCGGTCCTGGCCGACTGTCCACAAAAGAAACCTCAAGGCGTCGGATCCGCGATTTCCCGCCCGAACTTACATAAGAATAGGTCCGTCTGGTTCGGATTCCGCCAACGGGAGCTTTAGATTCTCCCGATTTAGGCCATTCTCCCCTTCTAAATGCCTTTCCATGCTTGACAGGCCTACGGGGGTATTTCCATTTTCTCCCTCTTTTTCCAATTTTTCGTCATGAGACCGACATATAGACCTCACCGCTTGAAACGAGTCCGCAAAATCGGCTTTCGCGCCCGCATGGCCACCCGTGGCGGACGCGCCCTCATCAACGCTCGTCGCCGCAAAGGCCGCAAGCGTCTTGTAAACGTATAAGCGAAACCGGCTCCGGGAGCCGGCAGCAAGCCATGACTCCGAAGCTCGGACTGAGCGCGGCTCGCCGACTGAAGCGAAACAACGATTTCGTACGCGTCCGGAGAAACGGAAAAACGTATCGCTGCCGCTACTTCGCGCTCTTTTCCACGATCCGCGCCTCAAACAGCGCGGATTTTTCGTCGGCGCGCATTGGGATCTCCGCGTCCAAGCGCGTCGGCAATGCGGTCGCTCGCAACCGCGTCAAACGGCGATTCCGAGAGCTTTTTCGCAAATGGCAGTTCGATATTCGAGCAGACGTGGACATCGTTATCAGCTCTCGCCTGCCCGCGATCGAGGCGGAGGCAGAAGACCTGGAACAACGGTTCCTCCATGCGATCCAGTACAACGGACTCCGACGCCGCCCTTCCAAGCCTTCAACTTGATTTCCACCAACTGAATTCTGCTTGCCTGAGGCGCGACGCGCTCTTTTATGACCGACCTTCGCGCCTGCATTAGCGCTACCGATTTTTCCAATGGATAAGAAAAACACGCTCATCGGCATATCACTGCTGGCCATTTCATTCATTCTCTTGCTGACGCAACCTCGTCAAACCCCACAAGAACGACCTGCCGAGCCGCAACCTGCCACTGCTCCACAGCCCGGTCAAAACGCGCCCGCTCCAGGAGACATCGCGCCCGCTATCGGAAACGTCGCGCCCGCAGAGACCAACGCTCCTGCTATCCTTGAGAATATCGGCGAACATATCGACGAGCGAATCGTGACCCGTGAAAACCCGCTCATCGAGGCCCGCTTCACGAACTATGGCGGGGCCATACAGGAAATCGTCCTCAAGGAATTCGACACTTCCCGCACCGACGAATCGCCCTATGTAATGAATGGCAATCGCGTCGCCCCTGCGCTTGAGATCACGGGACTGCCTGGACTGAACAAGGACACCGCCTACCAACTCGTAGAGCCGAACGACGCCAATACCGTCGAGTTCCGAACCGTCGTCCAAGACAACTTGCAGGTCACTCGACGCTACGTCATCCATCAAGACACCGAAAAGGAAAAGCCCTACCTCATCCGCCACGAGATCGAGTTTCGCAATCTGACCAATCAATCTCTTCCCATTGGCGATTTCAATTTGAATGCCGGCACGGTCGCTCCTGCGGGCCCTCAGGACGTGCGCCTGCTGACTTTCGGATACTTCGATGGCGAAGACACAAAGTTCACTGCCCTCGGCAAATTCGATGGGAGCAGCATTCCTTTCTTCAGTTCCCCGCCGAGAGATTCGATTTCCGAAAGCCGCAACCTCGATTGGATATCCGTAAAGAACCAATTCTTCATCACCATCCTCAAGCCAGACGAACCCGGCACCGGCTACTACTCGCAACCGGTCACCTTCCCCCAGCTAGACGTCAACGGCGCTCCCAAGCGCGGCATGACCGGTTCCTTGGAAATGGACAGCTTCACGCTAGCGCCTAGCGATACCCACACCTTTGGCTTCGATTACTACATTGGGCCCAAAGAGTTCGATCGCATTTCGCGCGTGGGGGTGGAAACCGAGGCGAATATGCAGTTCGGTTTCGTCAGCGCCATCGCCAAGGTGTTGCTGACCATGATGAACGTCTTCTACAGCTTCAGCCACAACTACGGCGTCGCTATCGTTCTGCTTACTTTGGCCGTCAAGATCGTCTTCCTGCCCATCAATCTCATGTCGTCGCGTTCGATGAAACGCATGTCCAAGCTGCAGGAGCCGATGAAGTCGGTTAACGAGAAGTTCGCCGACAATCCGCAAAAGAAGCAGATGCTCATGATGGAGCTCTACAAGCTCAATAAGGTGAACCCGGTCGCTGGCTGCCTGCCCATGCTTATTCAGATCCCGATTTTCTTCGGCCTCTTCTATATGCTGCAAAGCGCCGCAGAGCTCCGCTTGGCCTCCTTCTTGTGGGTTCCCGACTTGTCGATGCAGGAAGGCCTCTTCACCCTGCCGTTCTCCATTCCTTTCATGGGCGATCAGTTCAACATACTGCCGGTCGTCTATCTAGTTTCCCTCGTCATCCAAATGGGCATGATGCCGACTCCATCGGTCGACAATGCCCAGGTGAAGATGATGAAGTTCATGCCCTACATCTTCTTCCCGATCATCTATACGTTCGCTTCCGGGCTCGTTCTCTACTGGACCGTCAACAACGTATTCACGATCGGCCAGCAGTGGATGATCAATCGACGTCAGGACGATTTCGAATTGGTTCTTCCGCCAGCCTTGAAAAAGGCAATGGAAGCCCCCAAAAAGAAGAAGCGCAAGAAATAGTCGGAGCTCATCGCGCTCGCTCCCCCCGAAACTCGAAACTACAGCTCATAAAACATGTCCGGACATAGCAAGTGGTCTACCATCAAGCGAAAGAAAGGCGCCGCGGATGCCAAGCGCGGCAAGATCTTTAGCCGACTTTCCAAAGACATCACCCTCGCGGCCAAGAACGGCGGCGGCGATCCCGACATGAATCCCAAGCTCCGTACCGTTCTGCTCAAGGCTCGAGCTGAGAACATGCCCTTGGACAATATCGACCGGGCCATCAAGAAGGGAACTGGCGAGCTGCCTGGAGTCGTTTACGAGGAATTCGTCTACGAAGGCTACGCGCCGCATGGCGTCGCTGTCGTCGTCGAAGTGACCACCGACAACAAGAATCGAGCCGCCTCGGAAGTGCGCTCTACATTCTCCAAGAATGGCGGCAATCTCGGAGGCGCTGGAGCGGTCGCCTTCATGTTTCAGCGAAACGGCCAATTCATCATCTCCAAAGAGAAGACCGATGAAGAAACCCTCATGGATGTGGCCCTGGACGCAGGCGCTGAAGACCTGAAGGTCGAAGAAGAGTACTTCGAAGTCTTGGCCCCGCTAACCGAGTTCGATCACGTCAGCCAAGCTCTCTCCCAAGCTGAAATCGAGCCGGACAACTCCGAGCTCGCCTATCTGCCTGAAAACCTGACCCCCATCGCTAGCGCCGAAGACGCCAAGCAAGTCATGCGTCTCATCGATGCCTTGGACGATTTGGACGATGTGCAGAACGTTTTCCATAACGCGGACATCCCCGCGGAATTCCTCGACGACGGCGAGTAAGCGAACGCTTTCTTCAACTCGCTTGCCAGCAAGCCCCTACGAAAACAGCGTCATAATGCAGGAGCCGCTCTTGACGGGCCTCGCTTTAGCGGAGACCGTTGCAGGCAGCTTCAGTTTCGAAGCGTCCTAATTTGTAATCCATGAACCACGCGGAGGAAGATCTAACGCATGCTGTCGATGGCGAAGTCGGCCTCGTTTCGCCAAAGGACTTCCACTGCCGCGATCCCTTCGAATTCGAGAGCGGTCAGTCGATTCCCGAATTCACCCTTCGCTACGAAACCTACGGCGAACTGAACAGTCGCAAGGACAACGTGGTTCTCATCGCCCACGCCTTGACCGGCGACCATCACTGCGCGGGCGTCCACTCGCTCAAGGACCGCAAACCCGGATGGTGGAACAGCCTCATCGGTCCGGGGAAACCCATCGACACGCGACGCTTCTTCGTTCTCTGCGCCAATTGCATTGGCGGCTGCCAAGGATCGACCGGACCAAAATCCACCGACCCGCGCACAGGGCAGCCCTACAATCTGAACTTCCCTTTCACCACCATTCGCGACATGGTCCGCTCCCAAAAAATCCTTCTGGACAGTTTGGGGATCAGCGAATTGTACGCCGTCATCGGAGGATCCATGGGCGGCATGCAAGTTCTTCAGTGGGCCATCGAGTACCCTGAATTCGTTGAGCGTATCATTCCTATGGCGACAACCTGGCGCCAGAATGCCCAGGCTATGGCTTTCGACGAAGTCGGTCGCCAGGCCATTATGCAGGACCCTGAGTGGAAAGACGGCAACTACGAGCCCGAGCAAGGGCCGAACGTCGGCCTGGCCATCGCCCGCATGATGGCCCACATTACTTACCTATCCGATCTCAGCATGGATCGGAAGTTCGGTCGCAAGCGTCGCCTGGAAAACAAATACAGCTTCGATGTTGAATTCGAGGTAGAGAGCTATCTGCGCTACCAAGCTGAAAGCTTCATCAATCGCTTCGATGCCAACACTTACTTGTACTTCACTCGAGCGCTCGGCTATTTCGATTTGGCTGGCGCATACGGGAGCCTCGACCAGGCTTTCGAGCGCCTGAAATGCAAAGCGCTTTCAATCGGCTTCACCACTGACTGGCTATTTCCTCCCGAGCAGAATCGTGAAATCGTATTGGCTATGCTAAGACAAGGAGTCGAAGCGTCTTACACCCAGCTCGACATCGACTTGGGGCACGATTCCTTCTTGATCGACTCGCCTGAACTCTTCGGGCTCGTTCGCGATTTCCTAGCAAGCTAGTTAGATTGGAACCACGCCAATGGACTACGAGGTCAGATCGTAGATGGCGTATCCGCAAAGCAAATTCGGGGAGAAGGAAACTTGTCGCTTCCAATCGCCTCGCAGGAAGACTTTTCGATCGATCTGATAGCCCTTCTCCGAGCAAAATCCTTCGAATTGCCTCACTGACAGAGGATTACTTCGCCGCGACTTCTCCCATTTTCCTGGATAAACCTCATTCGCCACTCGACGCCCTTTCGAGAGCATGCTGATCCGATTCTTCCAGTAGCCGAAGTTCACGAAGCCGATGGTCAGCTTCTTGGAAACGCGGAGCGCCTCTTCGATCACCTCCTCCGGATTGTCCAATTCCTGCAAGGTACGCGAACAGATGACGCGATCGAAATGGCGATCGGGGAACGCGCGCATGAACTCCATCATGTCTCCCAAGTAACCCGAAAGCCCGCGTTTGACGCAGGAGTGGATTTTGGTCGCGTCCATATCGACGCCTACGCCCTCGGTCTTGCGCGTCTGCTTCAGGTATTCCAGCAGAATGCCGCGACCGCAGCCCAAATCCAGCACGCGCGAGCCGGGCTCCACCCAGTCGCGCATGATCTGCATATCAACCGATCGCTTGTCCTTCGTTTTTGCCATTGCCGGGCTTCAATTTGCTAGCAGTTGAACCGCCTTACAAGAACCAAGCTTGTCATATAGCCGCTGCACTAGTCATTGAGGCTTTCCAGCTCCAATTCGGTTTGCGTCCAACGCAATTTGGCTGCGTTCAGCATTTCTCGACCGATCGCTTCGATAACGGTCGCAACGACCGCATTGCCGAATTGCTTATAGGCCTGTCCCTTTCGCGGATCCAATTTGAAACGATCGGGGAAGCCCATGATGCGACGGCATTCGATGGGATGCAGTCGCCGAACGACACCATTTACTAAATACGCCCCGGTTTTCGCGGCCGCTCCACCACCATGAGCAGATAAAGTGATCGCATGTCCCTCAGGAGAATAAATCCGCTCGCCCTGCCCTCCTTTGTTTATGACTCCTATCTGAAGCGGGCGATTATCCGCCTTGCGTTTAGCCTCTTTCCGCTTCGTATCCTGGATTCGGATATCGTCGCGTTCTATTTCCGTACCTTTGGCTTTGGAATTAGGGAGCAGGAAATCCTTCAATTTCACCTTTCGATCCAAGGCCTTGGGAAACTCGAACTCTCCAGAGAGAGCGTCTTCGCGCACGCCCACGATGTACAATCGCTTACGGGCTTGAGGAACGCCATAGTCCGATGCGTTGAGAACGGAGTACTTGGTTCGATAGCCTTCCCCTTCCAGCATGGATATCGTTCGACGCAAAGTGTCTCCATTGCGGTGACGGGCATAGTTCGCAACGTTCTCGAGAAAAACAGCTCGAGGCCGCTTGGCCGCAACCAATCGCATCACTTCGAAAAACAAGGTGCCTCGCGCGTCTTCGAATCCCAGTTGCTTCCCGCTAACCGAAAAAGGCTGACAAGGGAATCCGCCGCAAAGCACATCATGATCCGGTATTTCGTCAGCGGGGATCTTCGTGATATCGCCCGCAGGTTTCTCGCCGAAATTACGCTGATAGGTGGCTACAGCGTGCTTGTCGATTTCCGAACTGAAGACGCACTTGCCTCCAAGCCTTTCCAGTCCAATTCGAAATCCTCCAATACCCGCGAATAGATCGATGAAAGTAAACATACGCTTCGTGAAAATCAAACAATACGCTCCAGCGCTTGCGGCGAGACTTCTCTCACATCTCTCAGTACAGTGTCGCCCTCGAAAAGGCCTTCTCTAAAGGCTTCCCTATCCGCTTCGCTTTCGAAGTCGAATCCCAACATCGCTCGACCGACTCGTTCACCCGTGTAATTGTAATTAAAATACACTATGCTAGCTCCTTTGCAGCTTCCTTGAAGAAAGTCGTGCAAGGCCCCAGCTCTCTCGGGAAACTCGATCTTAATGAAGCAAGGAAAACGAATGAGAGACGTATCGTAGTGGATAATGCGGAACTCGACATCCTCGTCGCCCGTCGCGTCGCTGAATTCAATGCCGAGCTTTCGCAGCTGCGATTCCAACGCCGCGAACTGCTGGGGCATCGCATCGATGCCAATGACAGGGCAGGCCGAATCGGGGTCTGCCAAGCCGTGCTGGAATTCGATGATGTTCATTCCGTCAAGGAAGGTCTCCAGCAAATGCAACAAGGCCCCCGAGCGTTCCGGAATCCGAAAGCGATAGTAACGTCGATGAGCGGAACCGATACCCGCGTGCCGTACGATGTAGGACAGCTGGCCGAAATCCATATTCGATCCACATATTACGGCTAATGCGCGCTTGCTAGAGTCCGCCTCCTTTTCCTTGAGCCACCCTGCCATACCCATGGCGCCGGCAGGTTCGGGAATCAAGCGCTGGCTTTCCCAGAGCAATTGGACCGCTGCGCAAACCTCGTCGTTGGTCACGCGTATGAAGCGATCGACAAGCTGTTCGCAATAATGCCGCGTCAAGTTACCGGCCTTCTTGACCGCTGTACCATCGCAAAATACGTCTACGTAATCGAGTTCGACTGGCTCGCCCGCCTGGATTGCCGCGGCCATGGAAGCCTGCTCTTCTCCTTCCACTCCTACGATTTCGATTCTTGGATAGTAACGCTTCAGCCAGCATGCGACACCTGCCGCCATACCGCCGCCGCCAATTTGCAGGTAGGCGATATCGAACTCGCCTTCGCCCGACATCACAATCTCGTCCGCCAGCGTTCCTTGGCCAGCCATCACCGCTAAATCGTCGTAGGGATGAACGAAGGTCTTGCCGGTCGAATCCGCATACGCATGCGCCGCCTTCGATGCATCGTCATAGGAATCTCCCTCAAGACGCACATTCACGGCATCCTGACCGAGCCTTCGCACGGCCTCTTGCTTCATCAACGGCGTCGATCGCGGCATGAAGATCTCCGCCGAAGCGCCCAAATGCCGAGCGGCTAAAGCGACTCCTTGGGCATGATTGCCCGCGGAAGCGCAAACGACCCCGGAGGCCTTTTCCGCATCGCTCAACAAGCTCATCCGATTATAGGCGCCCCGCCATTTGTAGGCGTGAATGGGCGAAAGGTCTTCGCGTTTGATGAACAGGTTCTCGCTCGGGCTCAATCGCTGAAGCGGCGTGGGGCGAGCGATCTCGTATACGCGCTGCCTTGCCTTCAATATCTCCTGAAAAAGGTCTTCAAGGGATGGATACTGCATCGCTCAGTCTTCGTCATCCTCCCCGTCGCGCTGATGGTACCGCAAGATAAACCAAACGAACAGAACCATAAACGCGCCAATCCATGCCGAAACGTAGGCGAAGGGACCCAGCTCCGGCGCGAATACCGCAATGGCCACCGCAAGCAAGGTCGCGACGATCAGCGGAAAAGGCAGAACCTTACCCAATGGAGGAGGCGTATACATAGGCCTCGATCCAAACAGCTTTGGAGCGCTTGGCCACTCTTTTTCCGATCCTCTCTCGCTCTCATTTCAAGTCTCGTCGGGCTCGTCTCAATCGCCCCAGAGCAGCTCTTCGATTTCCCGCCTATCCTTCTTCGTCGGTCGTCCCGCGCCTCGGTCGCGGCGCAATACGCTCTGGGCTTTCGTCTGTTGCAAGACTTCATAAGCCTCAGGGGGGGTAAGGTCTTCCATAACCTCGGGAACGAGCTTCGCTCCGACCCGCTTTTCAATCAGTCCAATCGCCTTCACTCGTCTCGCCACCAGCCCCTGCTGCACCTCCACCACCTCTCCTATCTTGAGCGAACGCGACGGCTTTACCTTCTCGCCGTCAATTCGAACTTTGCCGCCACGACAAGCTTCAGTAGCTTGCGAGCGCGTTTTGAATAGACGGACCGCCCACAGCCATCGATCGATACGGGCTTTGTCTACAAGGGAAACGCTCACGGCTACATCCTTAGAACTCAAGTCTTTCGGGCAATGCTCAAGTGACCCACATTAGTTAACCGGGCCCTATCGATCATGTTATCGCGCACCCCTTTCCTCCAAGCCAAAGCCAGGAAAGCTCCCGTTTAGCAACAGGAGCTTTCCAGCGCGCCTGCCCTTTGGGCCCTAGACGCTCGCGACGAATCGACTAAGCGTCTGCCTTCCTATTCGCCTCTTCCCTTCGTTTAGTTTCCTAAAATCTCGATTTTTCCTTTCAACAAGCTCAGCCCTGCGTCAGAAAGCCAGTGAACGCGCCTATCTCGATCTTCCCGTGTCCCGCTCCGCATTCAGCTACGAGTACTCCCGTCTCGACCTGATTTCACCGCTCTGCATCGCCGCCTTGTCGATCATAGGCGTCTTCTTCATCTACTCAGCCCAGCACTACCAGCAATCCGACGAGTGGACCGGATTGTTGAACTGGGTCCTGCAGAACGATTGGATGAGGCAAGTTGTATGGATGGGGATCGGCGCCGTCGCCTACATTTCGGTCTCGCTCGTCGACTACAAGATTTTCCTCAAATATTCCCACTGGATCTATTCTCTAGGGCTGATTCTCCTGGCAATGGTCGCATTTCTGCCTCCTCCGCTGGGCGTGACCATTTTGGGAGCCAAGCGCTGGTTGAACGTCGGATTCACCACCATTCAGCCTAGCGAGCTGGCCAAGCTCGCTTGCCTTATTGTCGCCGCCAACCTGCTTACCCGCTCCGAAGTCGGAACGCTTAAAGATTCGAGACTGACGCTGTTTAAAATGGCGCTTGCGATTTCCATTCCATTCTTATTCATCTTGTTCCAGCCCGATCTTGGATCGGCGCTGATCATCCCTTCTGTCGTGTTCGCGCAACTGTACGCATCCAATCTTACGAAATCGTTTTTCACCGTAGTCATTGCCATTGGCACGCTTTTGGTGGGATTGGTCGTGCTCGATACCTACAAATTCACGGAGTATGTTACTGCCGAGAAGAGCGAGGAGCAGATCGTTGAGCGCCCACACTACTGGATTCCAATGTACACGCACCAAAGAGAGCGTGTCATGGGCTTTCTCTTTCCCGACAAAGTCAACGCTCGCGACGAGGGTTGGAACCGGGAACAATCAATTATATCCGTTGGTTCTGGAGGTCTCGTCGGCAAAGGCTGGCTAAACGGCAACCAGGCCCAACTGGGCTACCTGCCTCGAGCGGTCGCCCACAACGACTTCATTTTCTCCGTTATCGCGGAGGAAACCGGCTTTCTGGGAAGCGTAGTCGTCGTCACCCTATTCGGCTTGCTAATAGGAAACAGCATTCGAATCGCCACCATTGCCAGAGACCGCTTCGGCACCCTTCTGGCAATCGGCGTCGCAACGCTGTTCTCCGTACATGTATTTGTAAATATCGCAATGACGATCGGGCTGATGCCTATCACTGGACTACCGCTCCCGTTCTTAAGTCACGGAGGCACCTTCATGGTGAGTTGCTGCGTCCTGCAAGGACTAGCGCAAAGCGTGTACCGATTTAGAAAGGAGTTCTAGCGATGAATCAACCGCCCAAGAATCTCCCCATTGCGATGCTAGCGACCCATGGAAAGGCGCCTTCTGTAACCCACGAAACCTTACAGAATGAGCGAAAACAAAATCCACACCGAGTCATCGGATCTTTCCAAGGAGCATGAAGAGGAACTTAGAAAACCGCCTTCCCGCAAGCCGGCGAAACCGGTAGATCAAGCGGAACTCAAGCGCGAGGCTGGCAAGCGAGCCAAGAAGCGTCCTCTCATCACCAAAATCATCGAGAAGTTCAAGAAGGAGAAGCACCCTTACCGGGAGCTGATCATCAACGCTGAACCTCTCGAGACCCGCGTAGGTCTTCTGGTCGACGGCGTCCTCGACAAGTTCGACATCGAGCGTCGTCGCAGCGCCCAACGCATCGTCGGCGGCATCTTCAAGGGCAAGATCAAGAACCTGGACCCCGGCCTCAAGGCGGCTTTCGTCGACATCGGCCTGCCCAAGAACGCGTTCCTCCATTATTGGGATATTCTTCCGCAGGCCGCCGACTCTTCGGTCGAAGTCGTACGCGTCAACCGTTCGAGCAAGAAGAAGAAGCAGAAGAAGATCACGCTGAAGGACATCCCTCAGCACTACCCCATCGGCACGGAAATCGTCATCCAGGTCACCAAAGGTCCCATCGGCACCAAAGGGCCTCGCACCACAACCAATCTCTCCCTGCCAGGCCGCTTTCTCGTTCTCATGCCGTACTCGGATCAATGCGGCATTTCCCGCAAGATCGAGGACGTGAAGGAACGCAACCGACTGAAGAAGATCATTCGCGATCTGACGATCCCCGAAGGCATGGGCGTCATCGTTCGAACCGCGGGCGAAGGCAAAAAGGCCCGCTACTTCGTGCGCGACCTGCACATCATGCTCAAAACTTGGGAGAAGATCCAGCGCAAGATGGATTCCGTCAAAGCGCCCTCGTGCCTCTATAAGGAGCCCGACTTGAGCGAACGAACCGTTCGCGACTTCCTCACCGAAGACATCGACCGCGTGCTCGTCGACAATCCCGAAGACCATCAGTCCATTGTCGAAGACGTCAGCCAGATCTCCAAGCGCTCCGCCAGCAAGATCCATCTCTACGAGGACAGCATCCCGATTTTCGAGCGCTACAATATCGAGAATCAGATCGAGCAAACCTTCCAGCGAGCCGTACCGCTGCCCTCGGGCGGAGCCATCGTAGTCGACGAAACCGAGGCCCTCATCGCCATCGACGTCAACACGGGCTCTCACAAGAACAAGGGCAACGAAAACGACACCATCTTCCAGGTGAACTGCGAGGCCGCCGCGGAAATCGCCCGTCAGATCCGCCTCCGCAATATCGGCGGCCTGATCATCATCGACTTCATTGACATGAAGCAGCGCAAGTTCCGCAATGCGATCCTAAATCGCATGCGTCAACACATGGCGCTGGACAAGGCCAAGACGCACATCCTGCCGATTTCGCCCTTGGGCATCATGCAAATGACCCGACAGCGCATGCAGGAAAGCGTTTCTTCAGGCCTCTACACCGATTGTCCCTATTGCCGAGGCAAAGGTATCGTCAAGTCCGCTACCACGGTCAGCGTCGAGCTGCAGAGAAAGCTCTCCGGCATCGTTCGCCGCGCCCGCAATCGCGCTCAGGACCTCAACAAGGCGATCAAGCTGCGCGTGCTGGTCAATCCGGCGATTATCGACCGACTCCGCGAGGAGGACGCCGATCTCCTGATCAGCCTGGAAAAGGACTACAATGCCCAGTTGACCTTCCGCTCGGACCCCCACTTCCACGTCGAGAACTATCGCGTTATCGACGTCGATACCGGCGCCGCCTACGGCTAAGGTCGCCTCGCGATGTCGGAACCGGAAGGGAATGCTTCGCATCCTGACGATGAAGAGCCGATCGATCCGAAGGCGCTCATCGAGCGCCTGAGCATCGAGGAGTTCAATCGCTATTCGGACGAATACTACAAGCAGCAGCCGAACATAATCGATCAGCTCGGCAAGCCCTTCGCCATGGGCAAGCACGCGCCCCAGCTTCTGGTTCGCCTTGGGCTGATGCTTGAAGACTTGCGGCTCGAGCGAGGCATGAAAACGCTCGATTTCGGAGCGGGCACTTGTTGGATCGCCAAAGCTCTCTGGCAAATGGGCTGCTCGGTAGTCGCAATAGACGTATCCGAAGAAGCGCTACGACTGGGTCGAAAGCTCTTCGAACAGTATCCGATCCCGAGCGAACCCCCTTGCGGTTGGGAAACCCGCTTATTCGACGGCAAGCGAATCCCGATGGACGATGGCGAAGCGGATAGAATCATTTGCTTCGACGCATTTCACCATGTTCCCAATCCGGACGCGATCATAGAGGAATTCTATCGCGTTCTTCGCAACGGTGGCTGTATCGCGTTCAACGAACCTCTGGGCGAGCACTCAACAACCCCCGAGTCCCAAAACGAGATGCGCAAGTATCGCGTTTTGGAGAACGACCTCGACATGGCGGAATTGCGCGAGCGCTTCATGGCAGCCGGATTCGAAAGTCCTCGATTCAAGGTCGCGGCCGCCCCCGGGTTCTCGATGAGCTATGAAGAATGGTCGGATTGCCGACGCGGCCAGGCGCCGAGCGCGATGGCCACAGCGATTTCCCAGTTTCAGCAAAACAGCGGCGTCTTTATTTTCCAGAAAGGGCCGGTGAGAGACGACAGTCGTCAGGAAAACGGCCTCGCTCACGACCTGCAGTGCGAAACGAAGAAGCTGCGACTCAAAGTCGGCGAAGAAGCGCTTCTTTCAATCAGGGTCCAGAACACCGGCGAAGCGAGATGGATCCACAAGAACGATAGGTACTTCGGGGTCGTTCATGTCGCGACGCGTCTGCTCGACTACGAATCGCGCGAATTGCTTGCCGACAACAGTCGCTTTCGGATGCCTCGCGAAATGGAGCCGGGCGACCGATTCGAAGGCGAGGTTCCTGTTTCGGTCAAACGAACCGGCAAGTACTGGCTCAAACTGGATCTTGTCGCAGAACGCGTTTGTTGGTTCGAAAGCCTAGGATCGACGCCGACCCTCATCGAAGTCGAAGTCGACTAGGATCCTACTGGGCTGAATTCTCGTCCTCGTCGACCGTCTCGACGACCTCTACATCTCCGAGCTTCACCTCGCCCTCGCCCAAATGGGTCTTGGTCTTCCCCAGCTTGCCATCCAAGTTCGTGCCGAAATAGTTGGAAGCCCCGCGGCTGAGGGCGAGATGCGCATCGCGAAAGTTCGTTCCGATCGCGTTGAGGCTGAAGCGCGTCGACCAGACGAGTTCGTATTCCTTCTCCAAGCGTAGCTTCTGCCAATCGTAGGCCATGAGGATTATGAAGTAGCGTTCGTCTTCCAGCATCGACCGAAGTTCGCTTTCGTCCGTTGGCATCAAGCCCTTACGATTCAACGCGCGGTCGAAACCAATCAGGGCCGCGTTCTCTCGGTCCGAACCCGAAGGCCCCGATCCGTCGAAGGACTGATAGGTATCTTGGAAGTCGGTCGAAAAGTCCTGCGAACCCACGCCTTGCGACGTATCGGCAATCACTTCTTGAGTCTGAAATCCGGGGTCGCCGGGCTGGTTTACGAATAGCTCGTCAAGCGGCTCTTCAATGCCGGTCACTCCCCAATGAACCACGATGAGAAAGTCCCCGTCCTCGGGATTCGATTCGGAATGATAATTGCGGGTCTCCATTTCTTCGGCCAGCGATTCCACTACCTCCAAGAAACTCACGTCTTCCAGGCTCTTGTCTTTGACATTGCCTCCGAAATGGCGTCCTTCGAAAAAATGGTAGGTCTCTCTGAGGATCTCACCGTCGGCGACCTTCGCTTCAAGATAGCCTTCGCGAGCCCACGAATCCACCAACACTCGCGCCTGACCGCGATCGAACAGTCCTGCTCGAGCGGTTATCGGCAAAACCGAAGCGAGCGATAAAATCGCAATGAAACGTGGCAAAGCTCGATTGTATCCCATCATTCTCAACCTTAGAGCCCATCAAGGGAGTCGCAATTCGATCCCCGCGATTACTATAGCGCAAGCTCCTATTCGACCGCGTCCCCAGCAGTTTCCACGACTTCGAGTTCCCCGATGTCGATCTCTCCTGGTCCCAGATTGACTCGGGCTCTTCCCGGCTTGCCGTCTAAATTCGTACCGAAATACCGAGCCGCTCCTCGACTCAGAGCAAAATGGGCATCGTTGAAGTTCGTACTGTTAGCCCGCAAGCTAAAGCGAGTCGACCAAACGAGTACCCTCTCTCTTTCCGTTCGCAGTTTCTGCCAATCGTAAGCCATCAGGATCATGAAGTACCGTTCTTCGCGCAGCATGTCCTTAAACTCCCACTCCGTATGTTGAGAGACTTTTTGGCTGCTTATGAAGCGATTGAATCCGGTAAGCTCCGCATTCATCTTCATGCGCTGATCGGCGAAGGCATAGTCGTCCTCTTCCAGCTCATCGTCGAATCTCAGATCTTCCTGGTCTTCGAAGATATCTTGCTCGACGAAGGAATCCGGATCTTCGAATGCGTCCGTAAGCGGATCCTCCGCCATCGTCACTCCCCAATGCACGACGATCAGAAAATCGCCCTGATCCTGCACCGTGGCCGGGTAGTAGTTACGAGCCCGCATCTCCTGAGCCAACGCAATTGCCACATCGGTAAATTCAACCTCGCGCAGGCTTTTGTCCCGGATGTTTCCCCCATAGCGCTCGCCTTTGAGAATGTGATAGGTCTCGTAACGGACCTCCCCGCCTTCCGTTTCCTTGGACGCCATATAGTCTTCTCGGGCCCAGGAATCCACGAGCACTCTTGCCGTGCCGCGCTTGTCCTCGCCTTGCATGCTCGTCCCCAATCCCAAACAAAGGGACACAACAATGAGAAGGGTTAATCGCTGGATGCTCATTCTTCCCATATACCAAAATCGACCCGCGCAATCAGAAGCCTAAGCCGACCGATTTAGTCCGCACGCGACAAACGAACATATCGACCGTCATATAAAGGGTCGATCCATCATCGCCCCAAGCGCAATTGCTGGCGTGCTCGCCCATTTCGATCCGGCCAAGCAAGTCGCCTTTAGGCGAAAAAACGTATACGCCGGCGGGGCCTGTGGCCCAAAGATTGCCTTGCTTGTCAACCGTCATGCCATCGGGATTGCCGATGCCGTCCTTCTTGAATTTCTTGGCGTTGAAAAAGAGCTTTCCTTTGCCGAGGGTTCCGTCATCGCGTACCGGATAGGATCGCCAAATCGGCGCATCGTTGTCCGACTGAGCCACGTAAAGCGTTCTTTCGTCCGGCGAGAGAGCTATGCCGTTCGGACGCTTGAAGTCCTTCGTCAGCAAGACCACCTCTCCATCCGTCCGCCGCAAGTAAACCCCACAAAAATCAAGTTCTCGCCTTGAATCCTCCGCTCGATTGGGCAAACCGTAAATCGGATCCGTAAAGTAGAGGTTCCCATTGGAATGGTAAACCAAGTCGTTCGGACTATTGAAGCGCTTTCCTTGATAATTGTCGGCGAGCGTTCGCTTGCCTCCATCTTGGGTGACCACCGCAACCCGACGATCTCCATGCTCGCACAGCGTCAGACGTCCCTTCGCATCGTAAACCAGTCCGTTGCTGCCCGGCTCGCGCCCATAATCCACGACACCCGTATAGCCAGAAGGCTTGAGGTATTCGCTCAATCCGTCCACGGGGCTCCACTTCATGACTACATTCCGGGGAATGTCGGAAAACACGAGGAAGCCGCCCTTCTTGTTCCAAGCAGGACCTTCCGTCCAGACAAAACCAGATGCGATTACTTCGATCTTGGCGTCCGAATCGATCAGCTTATCCAAGCGCTTATCGAATTTGTTGATTTTTCCAATGGTCGGAAAACCGCTGGGCATATCCGTATTCGCAGAAATGCTGCACGAGCAGGCCGCCAACACAGCCAACGAAAGGGACAGTCGGAGGAACTTCATTCGAGTATTCTTTTTCATGCGATTTCAATGTCCACTCAAATGCGCCAGATCGCCTTCGCATCGACCGCTATCTCGGAACCTCCGCCGATACCCCGTTGACTAAACTTCAACGGGAGGCGATGATCGCTTCTCCATAGAAACCGTTGCACATGAAAACTTTTTTCGTCGCGCTCATCCTAGGCATTTTCATCGGAGCGATGATCACTGCTTACTACAATTCGCCTGAAGCTTTCGAGTCCCTAATTCCATCGAAAACGGACAAGACCGAACGCGAGTCGGACCAAAGGCAGAAGAACTTGGAATCGAATGATTCGAAACCCAAGGAGGAAGCCGATAGCGCAGAGAAATCCAATCTCAAGGAGAAGGCGAGCGATGGGGCCAAGGCCATTGCCGAAAAGAGCAAGGACATCATCGAGTCCACCAAGGATCTCGGAATCAAGACCGCGATTCGAGGAAAGCTGAAACTCGACAAGGAAGTGGACCCCAGCCGTATCGAAATCCGCATTCAAGACGGATCCGTTACCTTATTGGGCGAGGTTTCGTCGCGAGAAGAAGCCCGCAAAGCGCGGGACATTGTACTGGATACTCGCGGAGTCAAAGACGTGAGCTCGAAATTGAAGGTAGTCCCGAAGGAAGAATAGGCAACCGAAGCCGCGTTCGCTCCATCGCGCAACGGCATACATCGTATTGGTTCGACTAATACGATTATTTCTTTACAGCTGCTCCTTCTCCAGAGAGTAGAATAGCCAGAGCTCCCTTACCATGCGCATCCTTCTTGCATTCGACAAATTCAAAGACGCCCTGACTGCCCGCGAAGCCTGCCAGGTTGCCGCCCAGGCCATTGCATCCGTACAGCCGGACTGGGAAATAGATACGGCTCCTTTAGCCGATGGCGGCGACGGATTCTGCGATACGCTCACCGGAGTCGCTCAAGGCGATTTCCACTCAGCGAAAGTAACTGACCCTCTCGGCAAGACAACCCAAGCGACCTATGGAATCGTATCGAAAGATCGCTTACAGGAGTCCGCGCAAAAGCTATTGAATTTAGCCGATTCCACACGGAATATCGCAGTCATCGAAATGGCGGAAAGCAGCGGAATCGCGCTTACTCCTATCCGCAACCGCTCGCCTTGGATCGCCACCAGCGCTGGTCTCGGGGATACCATTGCCGCAGCCGTCAAGCGCGGAGCCCAGGCAGCTGTCATCGGTCTTGGCGGTTCCGCGACCCATGACCTTGCTCTCGGAGCCCTACAGCGGCTCGGCTTTCGCTTTCGAGACGCCAATAATCGAGAAATCGTAGACCCCTTGATTCCCAACCTCTGGCCCCAAGTAACCTCCATTGACACTGCCCAGACGCGCTTGCCCGAGGGTTTCGAGATGCGACTCGCCTGCGATGTCGAGAACCCATTGCTCGGAGCTCAAGGGGCAGCCGCTGTCTTCGGGCCTCAGAAAGGACTCGAAACCGACCGTTTCAATGAAATGGAATCCGCCACTCGTCGTCTCGCGACGATGCTCTGCGAATCATCCGGGAAATCGTTCGAAAGCATGGACGCGCCGGGCGCAGGAGCCGCAGGAGGGGCCGCTTTTGGCCTGAAAACCGGATTGGGAGCAACCATCGTTTCAGGCTATGAACTCGTCAAAGCTTGGATTGGCCTCGAACCCAAATTCAACTCGGCCGAATGCATCGTCACTGGCGAGGGCCGATTCGATGCTTCTTCTCTCCAGGGGAAGGGACCTGGCGCCCTCGCCCTGGAAACGCTCGCGGCTCGCAAGCGTCTTGCAGTCTTCGCAGGGAGTCTCGGGCGCCTGGACCCCAATCCCTTCGCCGAAGATTCGCTAAAAGCGATTTCGCCTCCGAACATGCCTTTGGAGCAAGCCTTGCCCGCGACACGCGAAAATCTGACGAAGGCCCTCCAGTCCGCCTTCGTTTGAAACGGACTAAGACGAAATCAGAGGCCTTGGCGCGATCTCGTAACAGTCTCGTTAACAGAGGCTATAAACAATCGTTAAAAGAACGTGTCTAACACGATTAAGGCTAGCCGAAGCCGATAGCTTAATCCTAGATGCCGACTCGAACTTTTCGAGCCTCATCCAAAGCAACAGACAAACGTAATGAAACTCGCCGAAATCGAACCGGGATACGAACGCGAAATCCGCGCTCTACGCCACGTCCGCATTCGGAGAGCAAAGCAGTTTCTGAGACCTCTGCCGCGCAAAGCCACTTTGCATCGCTGGCCCATCTTGAAATGGTTCGCCACCGCGGCTCGCAAACGACCCTACTTGTGGTCCTTCCGGATTCGCGAAGTCAGCGTGGCGCTCTACCTCGGTTTCGTCATCGCGTTTCTGCCGCTAGTTGGCGTCCAATTCGTCCTCGCATTCCTAGCGGCCTGGGCGCTTCGGGCCAATCTCCCAGTCATCATGGGAGCCCAGCTAACGACAAACGTTTTCACGATGGTTCCGATCTACTTCACTCTGAATAAGTTCGGCACCCAATTGATCGGTCTTCTCGGACTGCCCTCTTTGGAATCGCAAATCGGCCAGGGCGCCTACGCCACCGTCATTGGCGGCGTCGTTGCCGGTCTCCTCGCAGCATTCGCTCTCGACATGGTCTATCGATTCCTCTTCGCCCAAGCGAAAAAGCGCCCGGTGAACTTGAAGAGAATGCTTAAAAAATAGCATTCCGGTTTGCCCCTAGCCCATTTACTTCCCAATCTGCCGTGAAATCAGCGGCCTTTAGGCGCATCCTATTCATATGACACGCGCATTCTCTCTCTTGGCAATATTCGCCATTCAAACGGCAAGCGCATTCGCCGGACAGTTCGTTACCCAAGTTTCCACTACAGCGCTCCGCGGAGCGATCCTCCAACAGCAAGGAGCATACCTTCCTCCGGCAATTAAGCTAGGGATCGACGTGCTTTCGGATCGAGGCTTCGCCGAACTGCGCGACAAGCGGGTCGGACTGCTCACTCATCCCGCAGGAGTCAATCGATTCGGAATGCCCACGGTTCGTATTCTGCAGCAGGCTCAATCCGTAAATCTAGTCGCCCTATTCGGACCCGAACACGGCATTTATGGGAATGAGAAAGCCAACCAGCCCATCGACAACGCCACCGATCCGAGAACGGGACTGCCCGTCTATTCCCTTTACGGAAAGTACCGCAAGCCAACGCCCAGCATGCTTCAAGGCTTGGACGTTCTCGTAATTGACCTGCAAGACATCGGCACTCGCTCCTATACATTCATCAGTTGCATGAAACTGGCGATCGAAGCCTGTTTCGAAAACAGAGTGGACGTTCTCGTTCTCGATCGTCCCAATCCCCTGGGAGGCCTCAAGGTCGACGGTCCGCCCATGGAGTCCACCTGGCAAAGCTATGTCGGCGCCTTTCAAGTTCCCTACGTGCACGGCCTGACCATCGGCGAGCTAGCTCGAATGGCCGTGTCCAAACCAGGCGTCCTCGATATCACCGACGCCCAGAGAAGAGCGGGAAACCTTACCGTCATCACGATGGAAGGATGGCATCGCTATATGAGTTGGCCCAAGCTCGGGCTCAAGTGGATCGCCCCTTCTCCCAATATCCCGGACTTCCCCGCTGCCGTAGGCTACGCCATGACAGGCCTGGGAGCTCAGCTAGGCAGCTTTCAGCACGGGATCGGAAGCGAATACCCCTTCCGTATCCTCACTCACAAGCGGGCGAACCTCGATCAGCTGGAACGGGAACTCAAAAGACGCTCGATTCCCGGCATCGCCTTCGAGCGCAAGCGATTCAAGAGCGGCTCCGAAACAGGTCTCTACGTAAGAGTGACCAATTGGAACGCCTGGAGGCCCACGGAGTTGAGCTTCCACATGATGCAGATAGCAGCCATGTACGAACCCAATCCCTTCGCTAGCGCGAGCAGCAACCAGAGCAGTCTCTTCAACAAGCACGTCGGATCGACAGGCTGGTGGCGCGAATTGAGCCAAAAAGGCTCCAAAGCCAATCGGGCGGGCTACATCGGTATCTGGGAACGGCAGTCCAAGCAGTTTCAACTGGATAGCCGACGCTATTGGCTCTACGATTGAGATTTTTTTGTATCACTATATTTGATACATTTTAACTATTCCGACGATTGCGCGGTCCTCAGGGCCGCCTGTGGAAGTCGGGGCATTGGAACTCCTTTCGATGGGCAATATTTCTCATTGATTCCCCGAGGGGAATAGGTCAGAAAAGCCGCTCTCTACGTCACCAATTTCATTTATCAACCCCCAACCAACGAATTAGCGCTATGCCTAGACCCGTTACTTTATTCACCGGCCAGTGGGCCGACTTGCCAATTGCGGAACTCGCTCCGCTCGCCAAAAAGATGGGCTACGATGGAGTCGAACTCGCCTGCTGGGGAGACCATTTCGACGTCGACAAGGCCGCTCGCAGCAAGAAGTACTGCAAGGAGAAATGGGACCTGCTTGCCGACAACGGCCTTACCTGCTACTCCATTTCCAATCACTTGGTCGGCCAAGCGGTTTGCGACAACATCGACGATCGCCACAAGGCAATCGTACCTCCCGATGTCTGGGGCGACGGCAAACCGGAAGGCGTACGCCGCCGGGCTGCTCGCAAACTCGCCAAGACTGCGAAGGCTTGCCGCAACTTCATGGACTTGAAGCCCGGACGCAAAAAGAAGGATGACTTCCCCGCAGTCGTAAACGGATTCACGGGCTCCTCAATTTGGCACGCCCTCTACGCTTTCCCCCCAACGGACCAGGCGTTTTTGGAAAAGGGGTTCCAGGACTTCGCCAAGCGCTTCGGACCCATTCTCGACGAATTCGACAAGCACAACGTCAATTTCGCCCTGGAAGTTCACCCAACTGAAATCGCCTTCGACATCGCTTCCGCCGCTCGCGCGATCGACAGTCTCAAGGGACACAAGCGCTTTGGCTTCAACTACGATCCCTCACATCTCGGCTATCAAGGCGTCGATTACGTGAAGTTCATCCGT
>Ga0208127_1000081_pt1 | contig 45730 bp, 47 predicted proteins | sample ETNtaG_6_FD_185751 | JGI IMG/M metagenome (GOLD analysis project Ga0208127, IMG submission 185751) | Marine microbial and viral communities from oxygen minimum zone, Eastern Pacific Ocean - ETNP201306SV45 (SPAdes) (version 2) | ecosystem: Environmental > Aquatic > Marine > Oceanic ... | reverse complement strand
ATGGTTAAGTTATGCAGTTCGAATATGAAGGGGAAACAATAACTTTTGCGACCGGAGGCGTCGCAATAGATGACAGCCAGCCGCCGGTGCTAATGGTTCATGGGGCCGGCATGGATCGCACGGTATGGAGTCAGCAGACTCGGTATCTTGCACATCACGGTCTCTCTGCCATGGCGGTGGACTTGCCAGGACATGGCGACTCCACCGGAGAGTTGATCTCGACGGTCTCTGAAATGGCTGATTGGGTGGCCGGTCTAATTCATAGCCTTAACTTTGGTCCTGTTCGGCTAGTCGGGCATTCAATGGGCAGTCTGATAGCGCTTGAGGTAGCTGCTCGTCATAGCGAAGCTACAGAACGGTTGGTCTTGATGGGTGCCGCTGCGGCGATGCCGGTGCACCCAGATCTACTGGGAGCAGCAGAACGCAACGAGATCTTGGCACCGCAACTGATGACGGCTTGGGCTCATGGAAGTCGGGCGCATATTGCAGGCAACCCGACACCTGGTTTATGGATGAGAAGTGGTTGCCAAGCGCTTCTGGAACGCGCATCAGACGGTGTGATCTATAACGATCTTTCAGCCTGCAATGCTTATGAGGCGGGCGATGTCGCCGGACAAGTGCGTTGCCCAGTCACGGTCATCGTAGGTAGTGAAGACAAAATGACTCCTCCCAAAGCGACTGCTCAACTGGTCGCAGGGTTCGAAGAGGTCGATCTGCGGCACTTGGAGGGCATAGGTCACATGATGATGCTTGAAGCTCCTGATCAGACAAGAGAGATAGTCCTAGCCGCTCTCCGCTAAATCAAGGCGACAAGTCCTGCGTAAAATGCCATGATCAGATAAGTCTTAGTAGAGAAAAGGGGAAAAATGGCGGTTGAACGGTTCCCAGTAGAAGCCTCACATATTTTGATGTTTGCGAGGTCCATAGGCGACAGTAATCCTATTTATTCGGATGAGAGCCACGCTGGCAGCACGGAGGTGGGGTCAATAATTGCCCCTCCTACCTTTGCGCAAGCGAGCGCGCAGTTCGACCCTGACTATTTTTTGCGGCCTAAAGATGGTCAAAAGTGGTTTGGTAGTGGGGGAACTGCGTCTGGAACATTGGTCAAAGAAAGTAAGGACAAGGATGATTCCAACTCAGATGATGAGAAGTCAGGTTCCTCGGCAGGCGGGCTGCACGCTGAGCAACACTTCACCTACCACAGGCACTTGAAACCAGGTGATGTCCTTAGCGCAGAAACCAAGCCAGGCGAAAGCTGGGAAAAGGAATCCAAGAGAGCCGGCGTTTTGAAATTCAACGAGAGTATTACTGAGTACCGTGACCAAAATGGTGACCTTGTTGTAACGGCCCGCAGTGTCGGCGTCGTGACCGAAAAAGTTATCGAGCAGTAGGAGAAACGCAGTGGGATTAAAAGCAGATCAACTTAGTGTCGGCGACTCTTACTCTGAAGTAATCGTCGAAGACTTAACTCGGACTCAGATAGTCCAGTACGCCGGTGCCTCGGGCGATTACAACCCGGTCCACAGCGATGAAAAATTTGTTACAGAGGTCGCAGGTTATCCAACGGTTTTCGCTCATGGAATGCTGACGATGGGAATGACTGGTCGAATGCTGACTAATTATGTCGGTGATGGGCGTCTCACCTATTACGGAGTACGTTTCGTTAATCAAGTTTGGCCAGGAGACACGCTAACTGCTCGGGCCGAAGTGTCCGAAGTCCGAGAAGAAAACGGTCAAACCCTCGTCGATCTAACCATTTCAACGACCAATCAAGATGAAAAGTTTGTTTTAACGGGAAATGCAACAGCTCGGATCGACTAGCTCGTACCTCTTTGCTGCTAAGAGGCAAATAGATAATTAGCCCTTGGCCCGGCCGGCGTAGCCAAACAGTTTGCCAGCAACTTTACGGATCTGAATTTCTTCGGCACCCTCTGTTATACGGTACCTGCGATGATGTCGGTATATGTGCTCGAACGGCATGCTTCGTCCATAGCCAACGCCCCCGCAGCTCTGCATAGCTCTGTCGGCGGCGTCACAGCAAAATCGGTTGCCGCGGTAGTTGCACATGGCAACCCGGTCCGTTATCTCCATGTGGTCAACTCCCTGATCCATTTCCCACGCTGTTTTCCAGATGAGAGCCCGGATCATTTCGGCCTCGGTGTAGAGCTCAGCTAGCGGAAACTGAATTGCTTGATTTTGGGATAGAGGTTTCCCGAATGTTGTCCTGTTGCTCACATAGTCGACGGCAACGTCTATGCAGTGAAGCCCCGCGCCTACGGAAGAAGCAGCTTGCCGAATCCGATTTTCGTGAACAAAAAGTTGAGCGGTCTGCAGCCCTCTTCCTTCTTCGCCAAGAATATCATCGTTATGAACTCGCACATCTGTGAGTCTGACGTGAGCATGATCAGTCGGCATGTTAAAGGTCCACATGAATTCCTCAACCTTGAATCCGGCTGAATTAACGGGAACTATGAAACAAGTAATGCCTTGGCCTTCGCCTGGAGAGCCCGATGTCCGCGCAAATATGTAGTCATGGGTTGCATGGTGTAGTCCCGTGTTCCAGTATTTCTCGCCACTGATAATCCATTCATCCCCGTCGCGAACTGCAGTAGTTTCCATCCACGTAGCGTCTGAACCATGAAGTGGTTCCGTTAACCCGAAGCCGATTCGAGCGCTCCCATCCAACATCTTGGGAATCCAGTTCTGCTGCTGTGCCTCAGAACCATATTTTTCCATCATCAAGACAGTTGGGAAGTTCCCAATAATCGAGTTCTCGTTCTGTAGATCATTGTGAAGGCCTAACCCTCGTCGAGCCAGGTGCTCGCGGATTATTGCCATGCCAAGGTTGGTCCCATCTTGGCCACCGAACCTTTTCGGCAGGTGCCATCTTAGAAACCCAGCGCTATCTGCTTCCTGTCGCATGCGAGCAAGTAAGGCCTCCCATTCGGCATTGGGAAGTCCATCCCGGTCCCAGTCGGTTCTGGAGTCTTCTCGGCGATGATCAAAAAACCTGATGTTGTCATCTTCGGCCTCGATTGGCTTGATGACATCTTCGATGAAATGGTCAAGGTCAACTATTAATTGCTGAATGTCAGCGGGAATAACGAAATCCATAAGGCGAGAACGTATACCGTCAGTGCCTATGGCGCTGCCAATTATCGTATGGTCCGACTTTCTTTGACCTTGGTGTCACTTGGCACGGGCCCGGGCGGCTCGTCTAAATGATCGACACGATGTCGAAATTTCTTGGCTTCCTTACGAACTTCATCCCGAGATTCCCGATGGGGGCAACAAAAACGAGCGAAAGTTTTCTGCGCTTGCTCCTATTGCTGCTGATCTCGGTGTGACTATGCGCCCGCCGAGCCGCTTTCAGCCAACTCGCAAGGCGCATCAAGCAGCCCTAGTCGTGGAACACTTATCGCCCGAGGCTATAGAGACGTATTACGACCGGCTTTTTGGAGCGATATGGGTTGAAGAGCGAGACATCGAGGACCCAACGTTTCTGTCGGGCCTAGCGAACGACCTTGGTGTGCAGACTGACTTAATTGAAAGAGTCCTGGCGAATGACGAGTTGTGGCCGGCAGTGGTTTCTTCCATGGAACGTGCGCATGCCTGGGGGGCGACTGGAACTCCGAGCTGGGTCATCGACAATAAACTGATGGTGCCAGGCCTACAGGACGACGAGTTTTTCGACCGAGTAATTAACAAAATGTCATCGGTTCGCGACAACGAAGAGTAATTGAAATAATTATCTCTTCCTTGATGGATGTACTGTCCAGGGTATGCAGCCGACGTATTCAGAAGAAGCAGAGTCCTATCGGAACAAGATCCAGAAGTTTATAAGCGACAACCTCCCGGCTAACTGGCAAGGCATTGGGTCCTTAACCGGGGACGCCAAAGCAGAGTTCGTAGGCGAGTGGCGCCGGATTCTAAGCGACAACCATTTATTGGCAACGATGTGGTCCACGGACTACGGAGGCCCCGGTTTGTCTGCGAATGAAAACGTAATCATTGCTGAGGAGTTCACAAAGGCGGGATTACCCACAGGTGGTTCTAATGACGGCTTTGGGATTGGCATGGTCGGTAATACGTTGATCGAGTGGGGTACCGAAGAACAGAAGAAGCATTATTTGCCCAGGATCCTCGACGGTGATGACCTTTGGTGCCAAGGGTACTCAGAACCTGGTGCGGGGTCTGACCTGGCCAATCTTGGGTGCAAGGCTGAATTAGATGGCGACGAGTGGATCCTGAACGGACAGAAGATTTGGACGTCTAGTGGACATACAGCAAACTGGATTTTTGTTTTGGGACGCACCGCTCCTGAAGACGCCAAACATCAAGGAATCACTTTTTTTCTCTGCCCGATGGAGCAGGCCGGCGTTGAGGTCCGACCAATAGTCAATATTGCTGGACATAGCCATTTCAACGAAGTCTTCTTTTCTGATGCTCGAGTTCCTAAAGGAAATGTCGTAGGTCAGGTCAATGGAGGCTGGGCGGTTGCTATGACGCTTCTTGGATATGAAAGAGGTTTCGGGGCAACGACTACCTACTTCCGGTACCGCTCTGAGCTAGACCGATTAGTCGAGATGGCACAGGCAAAGGGCCGGACTTCAGATCAAGGTATTCGTCAACGGCTCGCATGGTGTCATAGCAAAGTTGAGATAATGCGCTGGTTAGGTCAACAGGTTTTAACTTCGTTTTTGAATGGAGAGCCACCAGGACCAAAGAGTTCTATTGGCAAACTCAATTGGAGCGAATATCACCGGACAGTCACTGAACTTTCTCTAGATATCCTTGGTGCCGACGCGATGGTAATGGATGGGGACCCCGCGTATGCGGCCGGGCTTGGTGCTGCTGATGCGGGAACTCCCAACACGACTTCTGCCTGGATCAACAGTTTTTTGGCGGCCCGGTCGGGAACTATTTACGCAGGCACTAGTCAAGTGCAACGCAATATCATCGGCGAACGTATTTTGGGCTTGCCGAAAGAACCACGAGCTGACGAAGGCCCGTGGAATGAGACTCTGCGATAGCGTGCTGGTCGGATTTGGTGGCGGATCTTGCTCGGGTAAGACAACGCTAGCGAGGGCGCTTCTAGAGGTAAGTGGCTCCGCAACTCTTCTTGCCTTCGATAATTATTATCGAGACCTTTCGCATATGAGTCCGTTAGAGCGAGCAGCGGTTAATTATGACCACCCTGACGCTTTGGACGTTGAATTGTTTATCAGCCACATGGATGACCTTGCCGAGGGGAAGCCTGTGAACGTTCCGGAATACGACATGTCCACCCATACGCGAACAGGAGCTAGCTATCAATTGGATTCTGCGCCACTCGTGATTGTTGACGGTATTTTGCTGATGGCAGTAAAGGAATGTAGAGAGCGTCTAGATCTAAAGATATTTGTTGATGCACCAAGAGACGTAAGGCTGGCTCGGCGCCTAGTTAGAGACGCCGAAGAACGGGGTAGGGACCCGCAAGGTGTCGAAACTCAATTCTTCACATCAGTAGAGCCGATGCATCAGTCACTGGTTCTGCCAAGTTCGCAATATGCAGACCTGAGGTTTGATCATCCGTTTGACCCGCCGGTTGCAGCCCGGAACCTTTTGGCACAAATCAATAAGGCTTAGCGGAGATTCGACCATTCACTACTTCTCGATGAATTCAACCCAGTTCCCGTCTGGATCCTCGACCATCCCGACCACAACACCAGGCCTAGCCTCTCGGCGATCCCAGATAATCGGTGCGCCGGCCTCTTTACACGCATCCAAAGCTGTTTGTACATCACTAACAGAAAGCGTGAAATAACGCATTCCAGTTGCTCCCATCATTCCGCCAGCAATTCCGGCATCAACCTCTTTGGTCGGAACGACGATTTTTAAAAGGCTTTCGTTGGCCCACAAGCGGTGCATCGCCGCAACACCTAAAGCCTCCATGTTGATAGTCGCTTCGAATTCCATTCCTATGACGTCTCGATAGAAAGAAAGCATCTGGTCACCATTGGAAGTAACCATCCCTAGGTCAAAACCGGACTTGGTAAATATGTTGGCCATTGGCCCTCCCTTGGTAGTTGTGCAGCTCAGTCGTAGCTGGCACCAAGGCCAGCGCGAGCATCACTTTGAATACCGTAATTCGGGATCGGGTAACGCAGGCCATTCCGAGCCAAATATTCCATTCCTTCTACGGCAATGAGTAGATCTTCGGGCGTCAATGCCATCAAGAGTTCGTCCTCCATGACTCCGCCGTACCGTCGTTCGGCGAAACAAGGAATCGACAAGCTTGGTTCGCCAGTGCTGAGGGCACGACCCCAACTATCCGCACAGGCGGACTCTCCAACGCAACCCCATTCCAGTTTCTTGTACCCGCGCCATTGCAGTCCGTTAATCAAAATAATCATTTGAGCTGGAGTGGCGTAGATCATGCAAATGTCTGGGGGGTCAAGGCGTTTAGCCGAAAGCGGTGAAACCGCCATGGCTGAAAAAGATCCAAAAGGCACACAGTCCATTGCTTCTTGGTGGGCTGAACTGTCCTCCAAGGTCTCAAACCACACCCCTTTCATCCTTTCCCCGGACAGCCATTCATCGTCTTGGGGGTGGAGGCCGATAACAGCGCCACATTGGTCACCAACCAAATCATCACGGGTTATGCCGACTGTCCAATTTAATCGACTTGCCATACCCACTATTTGGTCCGTTGTATGAATCGCATTCGGCCTTCGAATGCGAGGCACCGATTCCATCTCTTCTATCGTCGTAAACATCTTCATACCGATTGGTGTGGTTCTGATGCGCAAAAGCCCTTGCAGCCTGCTCAGTAGGTCATCCCAGTTAATCTGGGTGGTCCTCAAATGAACCTGTTGCTCAACGTTCTCATCCATGACATCCCCTAACGTGCTCCCGCCAACATACCTCCATGTGTCCGATGTTCCCGATGGATGAGTATTTCCCCGTGCGCTCCTTCTGCCCGTGGCTTTCAGTCCGCCTTGGATTAGGGTTGCTCTCGGCTGCTTGTGAGAGCAGCGCGAATACACCCTAGGAGAGTGCAATGGCTGACGGCCTTCGAGTGGAAATTCACGGCAATGTGGGCGCAGTGATCATGGATCGACCGCCCCACAATTTCTTGAATTTTAAACAGATCCACGACATTGCCGATGCTCTTGACGAAATGCAAAATGACATGTCTATCCGATGCGCGGTTCTAGCAGCAGACGGTCGATCATTTTGTGCTGGTGCCGATTTCGCAGGAGACGGAGTTGGCGGTGGAGATGATGAAGTCGTGGGAGGCGATGCAACCCTCGCTCTTTACCAAGGCTCTGGGCGACTCTTTGACGTCACAATCCCAATTGTCGGCGCCATCCACGGTCCGGCTGTAGGTGGGGGGCTCGGATTAGCAATGGTTCCAGATATCAGGATCACATGTCCCGACGCTAGGTTCTCTGCCAACTTCGCATCCCTTGGTATTCACCAAGGCTTCGGAATGAGCGTCACGCTCCCACGCTTACTGGGCCCGTCTAGAGCGGCTCAAGTGCTCTACAGCGCCAAGAGATATAAAGGGGAGGAAGCAGTGGGAATAGGGCTTGCTGATGAATGCGTACCAAACGAACAAGTACGCGACCGGGCGTTTGAAGTAGCGGAAGAGATTGCTGGCAACGCCCCCTTGGCGTTGCGTGCCATTAAGTCGACATTGCGGCACGGTCTTGGTGACGAGGTTAGAGAAATAACGCAACGAGAAGCGCGCATCCAAGCGGAACTTTCAGCCACGGACGACGCCAAAGAAGGAATTGCCTCCGTGGGAGAGCGACGTCCAGGTAACTTCACCGGCAAGTAACAGAACGACCACCGAACCGTTCGCGACTAAGGAAATTTGTTCTCTAAATGAATGTGTTAATTACTGGTGCAACAGGTCTTATCGGCTCCCAGCTGGCGTTAGCCCTGCAAGGTCGAGGTGATAGTGTTATTGGCGTTTCTCGCACCCCAACGAATGGGCAAATTTCGTGGGATGACGTAACTCCCACTTTGCTCAATGACGTTGACGCCGTAGTCAACCTGGCAGGCGAATCCATCGCTGGCCGCTGGACTAAATCCAAAAAGAACCGGATTATGGATAGTCGCGTTGAAGCGACCTCTTTGGTTGCCGAAGCAATCGTAGGTGCGGAAAACCCGCCGAAATGCTTGGTGCAAGCTTCTGCCTCTGGGTTCTACGGCGATAAAGGCGACGCGCTCCTTGACGAAAGCGCGTCAGCTGGGAACGGGTTTTTATCTGAGGTATGTCAGCGTTGGGAAGCTGCAGCACAACCTGTTGTAGACCTCGGAGTGCGTACAGTTGTGCCTCGATTCTCTATCGTGCTTGCCGGTGGGCCCGGCGCTTTAGGACGGCTCGCTTTAGTGACCAAACTCTGTATCGGGGGACCCCTCGGCAATGGACGTCAATGGTGGAGTTGGGTCTCTATCAATGACGCAGTACGTGCACTTGTCCATTTGCTTGACCATGAGATTTCGGGACCTGTCAACATTGCAACTCCGAACCCGGAGACCCAGAAGGCATTTGCCAAGAAACTAGGGACGGTACTGCGGCGCCCTTCAGTGCTCCCAGCTCCGGGGTTCGCTATCAGGTTGGCGCTAGGGGAAATGGGCTCGCATCTGCTACTTGAATCGTTCCGTCTTGAACCTGCGGCTCTCACGGCTAGCGGCTTTAAGTTTGAGGATCCCGAACTTGAAGGTGCTTTGAGAGGAATCTTGTCGAACTGAGTGACCACCACTGGTCCCGGCCAATAAAGTTCCGCCCATGACTCTTCAACCTGATACCAAAGCATTCGTGGAAATGGTCGAGCTCGCTCGCGCCGAGGGGCCTCCCGTGGCGGAGCAGACACCTGAATTTGCTAGGGATAGGTACCAAGCGATGGCGCATATCTTGGGCGCTGGCCCCGACCTACCGGGCGGCGTAAGCGAGTCAGAAATTCCCGGGCCCGATGGCCCAATTTCAATAAGGATCTACCGCCCGTTGGGTGAAGGACCGCATCCAGCTCTCGTCTTTTATCATGGAGGGGGCTTTGTCATAGGGGACCTTGAAACCCACGATAAAGAATGTCGATTACTCTCCTCCAAGGCCAATTGCATAGTTGTGGCAGTGGACTATCGCCTTGCGCCAGAATCACCATTCCCCGCCGCTGTAGAAGATGCCTGGGCCGCTTTGAAATGGGTTGTCGACCAGGGTTCGACAATCGGCATAGACACTCACCGGCTTGCCGTTGGTGGAGATTCTGCTGGTGGCAACCTTGCCGCAGTAATGGCGCTTATGGCCAGGGACGCGGCGATTGATCTCAAGCTCCAGATGCTGGTTTACCCGGCTACCGACGCTTCCCAGCATTACGACTCCTTCACGGAAAACGCTCAAGGCCCGCTGCTGACAGTCGAGGTGATCGAATGGTTTTGGGGACACTACCTAGGCGCGGCACCAAGTGATGAGGTTCGAACCGATTGGCGATTTTCCCCGGCGAAAGCAGCGTCCCACAGCAACCTTGCACCTACATATTTGGCAACTTGTTCAGCTGATCCATTACGTGACGAAGGTAATGCTTATGCTGCCCTGCTGGCTGAAGCTGGTGTCACGGTCAAGCATTCACTCTTCGAGGGTCAGCCTCACGCCTTGTTTCAGTTCTTCAATGTTTGTGAAGGCGCGAAACAGTTGATTGAAGAATGCGCAGCGGCATTGATCGAGGCGTTTGAGTGACAATAGTTATAAAGAGAGACCGTTGGGGTATATCTCATGCAGAGACCTCAGGTCGCTTAGCAGCCTTCGAAGCTCAAGGCTGGGTTGCAGCCAACGACCGTATCTGGCAGATGGATGCCGATCGGATCAAAGCCCAAGGTCGTTGGGCTGAAATAGTCGGCGCCAAAGGAGCTAAGGAAGACGCATTTTTCAGACGAATGGGCTTGTCGGAGAAGTGCAGATCAGACTGGTCTTTTTTGTCTGATGAAACAAAGGCGATGACGGAAGCATACGCCGATGGAGTTAACCGCTGGCTAGAGGCTAATAGAGGGCATTTGCCGCAAGAGTATGACTACCACGACCTGAATCCAGCGCTGTGGGAGCCATGGCATTGCTTGGCTGTCTACAAAATTCGACACGTTTTTATGGGCACCCTGCACCGCAAACTTTGGCGTGGCTATTTGTTAGCCACTTGTGGGCCTGAGGTGCTTGCAGCAATGCAAGGCGACATCAACCAAGATTCAGTTATCGCATCGTTCGATAAACCGACTTTAGATCTCCTATCGGGACTCCCCGAAATCCTGGACTTCAATTCGGAGCTACTCGAAGCATTGGTCGACATTGATGGAGGCTCTAACTCTTGGGCTATTCATGGATCGCGAACTGCCTCAGGCATGCCACTTCTGGCGGGAGACCCTCACCGCGGTATCGAGTTTCCCAACGCGTACCATCAATTTCACATGAGGTGTCCTGAGTTCAACGCAATAGGACTCGCTTTTCCGGGAGTGCCTGGCTTCCCTCATTTTGGACACAACGATGACACTGCTTGGTGTATTACGCATGGAATGGCCGATGACACCGACTTATTTATAGAGGGCGCAGATTTGGATCGAGTCGAATGGGAAGTCGAAACACTGAAGATTCGGGGAGAGGGCGAGTTCGAAGTTTTTTGTGGTGCGACAGATCGCGGCCCGGTAGTCATAGGGGATCCCGCAGACAAAATCGCGTTATCCCTAGCTTGGACTGGGATATCGGGTAATGACCTTACTTTTGACTGCTTGCTTCCCATGCTAAAGGCATCGAGTTGCAGCGAACTAGAGGAAGCTGTCGAACCATGGGTCATCCCTGTGAACAACATGCTCAGCGCAGATACCCAGGGTCACATTTCATTTAAAATCAGAGGCCGAGTTGTTGAACGGCCCATTGCCAATCGTTGGGTCCCGGTACCTGGAGAGTCGACAGCGTCGTGGGCGCAACTAGAGCCAGTGGCTTTTGCCGAATTGCCCGGAGTGACTGACCCCCCTGAGGGGTATCTAGTAACCGCAAACAATCGGACTTCGAATAGCGGTCCATACATTTCTTTGGATTTCGCAGGACCTGCCAGGTACGAACGGATCTCAGGGATCCTAGAAACACTCACCTCAGCCAATGTGTCAGACATGGAGAGGATCCACGGTGACGTAGTCTCATTGCGAGCGCCACACATAATCGCTTGCATCGTAAATCATGCGTCTAATTTCACTCACCCTTGGGGTGACTGGCTCATCAAATCTCTAGCTAACTGGAATCATGAGCTCTCGGAAACTTCCGTGGAGGCGTCAATGTATGCGGTCATCCGACGCCGCTGGTGCGAAAGCGTGGGAGAGCGATTCGGGGTATCTGCGCCGAACTTTGGCGCCCCGGGCTGGCCATCGCCGGAGGCCGCTAGTCGAATGCTTGCCGACGCCGCTGTTGTTCTGCTGGTCGACGGCAAACACGCTCTTATTCCCGGGTTGGAAACAGCAGAAGATTTAGATCAGGCGCTCTCGGCATGTATTGACGAGACCCTGACAGAGTTGGAGCTCAGGTTTGGCGATGACAGGGATTCATGGACCTGGGGGCGACTTCACCGAATGATTTCACCCCACTTGATGGCTTCGGCGATACAAGAAGCGCAGCATCTGCATCCCCCGGTTGACCCCTGCCCGGGAGACAGCGACACCGTCCGATGTGGCAGTGTGATTCCGGAACGAGGGGAAAGGGCGCACACCGCTTCGGTAGCTCGTTACGCTTTCGATCTCAGCGATTGGGATAAGTCAGGATGGGTGGTGCCGCATGGCGTATCAGGTGTTCGAGGTTCGGGTCATGATCTAGATCAACGCCAAGCCTGGCTGGCATGTGAGTTGCTTCCAATGGCCTTCAGTGAGGAACTCGTTAGAGAGGCAGCGGTTGAGTACTTCGAACTATGAACGCTGCCTGCGAATTTAATTGACCGGCTTGACAGGCCCAATGTGCGCGCGACTAGTTTCACTTCATGACCATGACTAACGACGGCACTGCTGTCGAACAGATCGAAGCTCTTCAGACGGGCCATGCTCAGATCTGGGGCCGACTTGGTCAATGTGGCACTTGGTGGTCGGGCTCCGACCGAGTGGATGCGATAGCTGAGGGCCGACAAGCCCTTTGCTGCGACTTGTGTAGGGTTCGGTCGGAGGCCCTGAGTCCGATGATGGTTCTAGGACAACATGACGCGGTTTCAAATTTGCCCGATTCAGCGGTTGACTTGATCCACAGACTCACTACAGATCCCGGGAGATTGTCAAAGGACTGGGCTTCACAAATCATTAATGTAATTACCGAAGAAGCTTATGTAGAGCTTGTGACCGTCATCTGTATTCAGTATGTGATTGATAGCTTCAATCGCTGTTTAGGGTTACCACTTCGAGAGTTACCCTTAGCCGGTGGAGGGACCCCTAACCGGATAAGGCCAGAGGGCGTGGGGGATGTAGGTGCCTGGGTCAGTCAAGGCTTAGACAAATCTCTAGCAAACGTTTCGCGGGCAGCCTCTCTAGTTCCAGAGACGGAAACCTTGTGGCGAGAGTTGGTGCAGATGCACTACAGCCGGGGACCAGAGTTCGCTGACCTTGTATGGAATAGAGCACTTAGCCGGCCTCAAGTGGAACTTTTAGCGTCAACGGTGTCTTCCTTGAATGAATGCTTCTACTGAACAGCTGCACACGTATCGTTGCTCCGTGCGAGTAGCGAAGCAGTAAACACTGAGGTCAATATTGACCGGCTTGAGGCAGGGGCCCAAATAGACAATGGGAATTTGCTCGTGCGTTACGCAGAGTCTGCTGTCCGTGGTGATAGTGACCTCGTGAGGGTGCGCGAAGAGTTGAGAGCTGCGGTAGGAACCGCAGGGCTGGTTGAGGCCGCAGCAACTGTGTCAGCGTTTGAAGGTTTGAACCGGCTAGCAGATGCCACCGGAATCCAGTTGGATGCCGGCCTAGCTGACGAATCCGCAGACTTCAGAGCAGCCCTTGGGTTGGACGCATACTCGGGAGCTACTAGCACCCAGTCTCAAGGCACCCCCAATCGTGCACCCGACGTTATGGGTATTTTTAGGTAAAGGCATCAGCGGCCAATGAGCGCACCGGCAAACAATTATTGGTCATCTATTTGAGGTTCTCGCGGTAGACCCAGTATTCGCTCGCCAATTATGTTGCGCTGAATTTCGCTTGAGCCACCGGCTATGGACATCCCAGGTGAATAAAGCAAATTGTCAGTGGATTGAGAGTTCAGCATGGATTCGGCTCCGTGAAACGAGGAATCCAACTGAGCTTCGTCGTAGCCAAGTTCGCTATTAATCAGCTTCGCTACGGGGGCAATTAATGGATCCCCTCCGCGACGTTCCATAAGCGACTGCAGAGCCTTTCCTCGATTGAGAATGCGGGTTAGTTCATCAGCTTTGACGGCGTCAACGGAACTAGACCCCTCAACCATTGCTTCTAGTCTCTTCCTAAGGCTGATGACTCCTGCTGCTCCTGCGCCGCCCCGTTCGTCCTGAAGAACTCCCATGGCGACACCCCAACCACCGTTGACCTCACCGAGAACAGAGGTGGAAGGTATCGCTACATCACTAAAAAAGACTTCACAGAATTCGCTATCACCTGTCATTTGTTTAATCGGTCGAACCTCAATTCCTGCAAGCTCCATATCGAGTAGGAAGAAAGTTATTCCTTTGTGCTTTGGTTGTTCGATATCAGTACGAGCCATCAAGATTCCGTACTGAGCGAATTGGGCGTTTGAAGACCAAACCTTTTGCCCATTGAGAATGAAGGAGTCACCGTCTTGGACGGCGGAAGTCTGCAGGCTAGCTAGATCTGAACCGGCTCCAGGTTCGCTGAATAGCTGACACCAGAGAATCTCGTTGCTGAGCGTTGCCCGAAGAAAGTAGTCCTGCTGCGCTCGAGAGCCGCATCTAAGGATTGCCTCTCCGGCAAGCACAATTCCTTGGAGATTTAGATATGGGGCAACCTCGGCCTTTGCGCACTCTTCATGCCACACCACGTTATGTTCAACTGTTAATCCCATGCCGCCATGGTCGACTGGCCAATGCACCCCAGCCCAACCTGAATCGAAACAGAATCGCTGCCACTGCATCGCGTGTTGGTGCAGGTTTGGCGGCAAGATTGCCCCATAAGCGGGACAAGCATCCCCAGAAGTGACAGCTGCCTTGATGAATTTGGCAGCATCTTCGCGAAATGCTTCAGTCGAAGGAATCTGGGCCATAGGGAGAAGGTAGCGCTAGGCAGTGCCCGCTGCATACCGCTTAGGTAGCATTTCGCCTATGAGCGATCTCAGTCATACAGACGAGAAACTAACTAACCAAACTATTGAGCTACTTCAGCAGATGATTCGTCACGAATGTGTCAACACAGGACAAAGTGACTCTGGTGAGGAAATCCGAAATAGTGACGTTCTGGAGAGCTTCTTAGAAGGCCCCGGAGTTGAAGTCGAACGCTTCGACTGTCTACCAGGCCGTCGATCAATGGTTGCCCGGATTGAAGGGACCGACCCGATGGCACCGTCACTTTGCCTAATGGGTCATACCGATGTCGTGCCTGTCAGCCCAGAAGGCTGGAGCCGTGACCCATTTGGAGGCGAACTCATCGATGGAGAGGTCTGGGGGCGCGGCGCCGTCGACATGCTAAATCTAACGTCTTCGATGGCGGTTGCCTTCCGTCATCTGGCTCGCACGGGCTTTCGCCCTAAGGGCGACCTAGTCTATTTCGGAGTAGCGGATGAAGAAGCAGGTGGGACCTATGGTGCTAAGTGGATGGCTGAAAACCATTGGGACGCTATGGCGGCAGACTATGTCCTTACTGAATTCGGTGGACTGCCGACCGAAACTCCAGACGGGAAGAAGCTCACACTGGCAGCTGGAGAGAAAGGTCTCGGCTGGAGGAGGCTCACTGTAAAAGGAACGCCAGGACATGGGTCGATGCCATTTGGCTCTGACAACGCGGTCCTGAAGGCAGCGGAAATCATTCGTAGGTTGGGGGACTATCGTCCGGCTGCCAAGTTGACCGAGATGTGGCAGCATCAGGTTTCAACCCTTGAACTTGATAATGAGGTAAAGGACGCGTTGCTTCACCCCGAAACAGTGTGGGAAGCAATCTCAAACTTGGACTCACCCGGATTGGCACGCCACCTCCACGCCTGCAGTCACACAACCTTTTCACCCAATGTTGTTCATGGAGGCGTGAAAACCAACGTCATACCGGATTCCGTAGAGATAGACGTTGACATTCGGACAGCGCCCGGTGATAGCGATCAAGTAGATAGACATCTTAGGGAGGCATTAGGCGAGCTCTTCGATGACGTAGAGGTGCGAGAGATCCACAATGACCCCGCAACTTTCTCATCCACTGACACTCCAATGTGGAGTCTTCTAGAAGAGATGATGCAAAAGGCCCACCCCGAGGCACCACTAATTCCGTCACTAATCGTGGGAGCTACTGACGCCCGGTTTTACCGAGATCGCGGTTCTGTGGCTTATGGGGCCGGTTTGTTTAGTAACAGAGTCAACTCTTCCGACTTCATGAGTCGTTTCCATGGCCACGACGAGCGAGTCGATGTCGACTCGCTTGCGTTGACTACTCAACTATGGATTGACGTGGTGACAAATTTCTGGGACAGAGTTAATAGTTGATTGGATTTTCAGCTAGCGGAACAGCCAACCTTTGGTGTCACATCCGCAGTTCTGCCAACACGGAGTGAAGTTACGACGCCCGTACTATCAAGTTCCCAAATCACCCTCATAAGCCGGTCGCCAGCAGTCACAGGGACGAAGGTCAAAGAGTCACCTGTTGACGATTCTTTGATTTTGCTCCCAAAAGCTGACTTGATCGCGTCCTTGGTTGACCCAATTCCGTATCCGGATTTTGTTGTTATGGGACCGCTAGAGATATCGATACGCAGGACTTCTCCTCTTACAACCATGAAAGATGCTCCAGTAGCGCCAGCCGCCGGCGTGTAGTACTGGCATTTTTCGCTGCCGGTTGAAGCGGCGTTAAAGGTCACTCCAGCTGCCTCTTGGGCTTCTTTGAGTGTGTGACCAATGCGCACCGGACCCAACCCTGCGGTCGTAATGGTGTCAGCGTTGGTCAAAGTGGGCAAAGTCGTTGATGCCGCAGCGGTTCCGTATCTCTCGGCTGCAGTTTGCACGGAACTAGAGGCGGAGTCGTCAGCGGCTACATCTGTCGGCGAAGCCGCCGTCATGCTCGGAAGCGTTGTAGTCGAATCACTAGCGGTGCTGCTTAAAGAGCATCCAGAGGTCACAAGAGCCACCACGCACAAAAGGCCAAGGATTTTCGTCGTATTAATTGATTTGTGTGTCATCTTCGCTTCGTCACCTCGTGAAGTGGCTCTCAGAGCGATAAGCCGTCGAACCTAAGTTGTCTTGACGAGGCTACATCTGTTGGGCTCGACGTGTCGCTTTCGTTCAGCGGTTAGTCTGGTGTCGGAACTGTGCACGACCTTTTGCGGCTTATATCGGCGGCTGCAAGGACAGAATGGAGGACCCCATGTCCAACACAGAGTATGACCTTGTAATTAGAGGCGGTGAAGTCGTCGATGGCACCGGGGCTGCAACCAAGAAAGCTGATGTCGCGGTTGACGGTAATCGGATTGTGGCAGTCGGCGTTGTAGAGGGTAAAGGCGACCGAGAAATTGATGCCTCAGGAAAGATCGTCACGCCGGGATTCGTGGATATCCACACCCACTTGGATGCCCAATTGGCTTGGGACCCGATTGGCTCGAGTTCGTGTTGGCATGGGATTACCTCAGTAGTTATGGGTAACTGTGGGGTTACCTTCGCTCCGGTAAAAACCGAAGATATTTCTCATCTTGCCGAAATGATGGAATCAGTCGAGGACATTCCCCGAGAGGCAATACTTCAGGGATTGCCCTGGGACTGGAGAAGCTACGGTGAGTATCTCTCCTTCCTGGATGGCTTGCCTAAGGGCATAAATGTTGGGGGAATGGTTGGTCACGTTGCTGTTCGGTGGAACGTGATGGGAGAAGAGAGCTTGGACGAAGAGCCAGCTAGTGCCGAACAAGTCTCCCAAATGTGTGACTTGATTGATGAAGCCATAGGCGCTGGTGCCCTAGGATTCTCAACTTCACGGACTTTGCTCCATAGGACCCCTGATGGTCGGCCAATACCAGGAACATTCGCTGATGATGATGAACTTTTTGCCTTTGCAGACGTCCTAGGCCGCCACGGCAAGGGCGTGTTTGAGTCAGCCCCGAGATTCGAAAAAGCGGGCGCTGACTGGGCTGGACTCAAGCATGAGATTAAAACGCTTGCTGAAATCACTCGCCGCAGTGGTCGGCCATCAACGTTTGGTTTGGTTTACAACGCGGTAAGGCCGGATATGAGTGATGTGGCGCTGGCGGAGGTAGCGGCTGAAAATGAGAACGGTGCCGACCTTCGACCTCAGACGACCTGCCGTCCGATTGGGGTCGTTCTTGGAATCCAGCATCGAACCCCTTGGGCTCGTGCAGGAGCGACGTGGAAGTCGATGCAAGGTATGGACTTAAGTGAGCGGCTTGCTCTCATTCGGAATGATGACACCCGCCGAATGCTTATTGAAGAGGCTAATAACCCTGAGCAGATCCATGGCCGAGGCAGCGCGATGGTTGATCTCAGCCGCCTATATCTATTAGATGCAGAAGATCCTGACTACCGGGTCGGGCCAGAGGGGACGTTAGAGGCCAAGGCCGCTGATGCCGGTGTTACGCCTGTTGAGTTTTTCCTAACTGAGACTGACCGGTCTGATGGCTCGGTCATGCTTTCGCTACCAATCCTGAATCAAGACTACGAAGCGATCGAGACAATGATGGCAGACGAAGCTATCGTTATGGGGCTAGCTGATGCTGGGGCACACGTAGGGCAAATCATGGACTCGAGTCAACCCACCTACTTCCTGAGTCACTGGGTTCGAGATACCGGTTTTTTCAGCCTTGAAGAGGGAGTCCGAAGGATCACTTCGGATACAGCTGACCTATTCGGTTTGGTGGATAGAGGTCGCATAGTCGAAGGTGGTTACGCCGACATCAACGTGATTGACTTCGAGAAGTTGTCTTTGAGCGGTCCGGAATACGTTCACGACTTTCCCGGAGGGGCCGGTCGTTACATCCAACGAGGTGCCGGTTACGACGCGACAATTGTTAATGGCAAGGTGTTTATGGAAGACGGTGAACACACGGGAGAATTAGCCGGCGTGACCCTTAGGTCGACTGACTAACGACTTCGGGTGTTCTAACGGTAGGGTGCTGAAATGGCTTCAGTACCCGAAATGAATATTGATGAACAAACGATCTACCGTGTGACCCTAGGGACCAATAAGGGAACGATCGTTATGGATCTCGACCCCAAATTGGCTCCAAATACGGTCAATAACTTTATTAACCTAGCTCGCGACGGCTACTACACCGGTTTGACGTTTCACCGTGTTGTCCCTGACTTCGTTATTCAAGGCGGTTGCCCAGAAGGAACCGGCACCGGGGGTCCTGGTTACCGTTTCGAGGACGAACCAGTCACCGGAGAGTACACATTGGGCGCTGTTGCTATGGCAAACGCCGGACCCAATACAAATGGAAGCCAATTTTTCATTTGCATCGACGACTGTCGTTCGAAGCTTGCACCCGCTTACAACTTGTTTGGCTTTGTGACCACTGGAATGGACGTAGCTCTAAACATTGAAGTTGGTGACGTAATGGAAACAGTCGAGATTGAGGAGATCACCTGATCTTGAATCCCACTGAAGGGAAGCCCGGTTACCGGGTATGGTGTGGGCTTTAGCCAAAGGGGTCCTGATATGAGCGATATAGTCCTTTATGAAGAGATCGATGGTGTGGCTCTTGTCACACTTAATCGACCTGAACGTTTGAACTCTTGGACGGGTGAACTTGGGTCTGCGTATTTCGATGCTCTAGATCGTGCCTCAGGTTCGGCGGATGCAAAAGCGATCGTCGTTACAGGAGCGGGACGTGGGTTCTGTTCCGGAGCAGATATGGACATGCTCCAAGGAATTGGCGCGCGCGGCGGCGAAGAAGATACTGCGCCGCGACTCAGAAACGAACGACATGACTACGCGTTAACTATCCCTAAACCAGTTGTCGCTGCTATCAATGGAGCCTGCGCGGGGTTGGGTTTCGTTCACGCCATGATGTGTGATATTCGCTTCGCAGCTGAGGGCGCCAAATTTACGAGTGCGTTTGCCCGGCGAGGCTTAATAGCTGAGCATGGAGTCTCGTACATGTTGCCGCGAGTAGTGGGACCATCGAATGCTCTTGACATCCTCATGTCAGGGCGTGTTTTCTTAGCAGAAGAAGCCAAAGAGATGGGAGTAGTGACTCGTGTCTTGCCTCCAGACCAACTTCTCGAATCGACGATTCAATATGCGAGTGAGTTGGGTCGTTACAGTGCCCCCTGGTCAATGGCGCAAATGAAAAATCAAGTATGGAGCCAATTGGATATGGCTCGAACCGAATCTTTAGAAGAGTCAAACCGTGTGATGGCCCAGTCTCTAAAGAGGTCAGATTTCAAAGAAGGAGTAGCGAGCTTCGTCGAGAAGCGAGATCCCGCGTTTGAGCCTGTGACGGAATCTTGAATTCTGCAGGTAAAGGCTTGTAGGTAGCGTCAGCAAGAGTAGCGTCGCGGTCATGACGGAAACTCTTGGTGCTTTCGCTGTTCTAGCGTGGCTGGCTTATCTGGCTAGCCGACTTTTAGCGCGCCGTCACCTGCCTGAACTTGTTGGGTTCTTAATCGTCGGGGCGCTTCTCGGGCCCTCAGGAATTGAGCTGATCAGTGAGCATGAGCTTGCGGCCTTGCGGCCTTTGACCGAAGTGGCCTTAGCGATATTGATGTTCGTGATCGGCGAACGAGTGTCAACGCGAGCTTTACGTGCGGCTAAGTGGACGTTGACGACAGGGGCCACACAATACGCGTTGAGCGCAGTATTGGTGTTTTGGGCTACTAGAGCGGTCGGAGCTGACCGTTCAGTGGCCTTGGTGTTGGCGGCTTTGGCAGGTGCTGGCGCCCCAATGACGATCGCGCACATTGTTAGTTCCGTGAAGGCTAAAGGGGATTATGCGACCGGTGTTGTCGGGACGCACGCTGTTTCAGATGCTCTAGCGACGACCACCTTTGCTGCGGTTCTACCCATAGCTACTATTTTGGCTGACCAGGACGCCGACGTTTCGGCTGCAGTGGTGGATTTCGTTCAGCTCGGAATCGGTGGTGCTGTCCTAGGTTTACTGGGCGGTTGGTTTATATCTCGTCTGGGATTTCAGATCGAGACCTCTGGCGAACTACTCCTGTTCGTTCTTGTACATATCTTGCTTGGATGGGCAGTAGCGGACTGGCTAGAAATTTCGTTACCGCTAGCGGCCTTGATGGCGGGAGCGACTGCGGCCTCGGTGTCACCAGAAGCATTTTCGCTTCGTTTATTCCGGACTGTTAGAAGTATCGAGCAACCCCTCTATCTATTATTTTTCGCTCTTGCAGGCGCCTCCATTCACCTCGACGACCTCGGGGGTGTTGGGATCGTAGGAGTCGTTTACATAACCGTCAGAGTGGGCGCCAAGATCGTCGGAGGTCTAATCGGAGGCCTATTTGGCGGCCTAGGTTGGAAGACCGCATTAAGACTGGGAGTCAACTTAACCCCGCAGGCAGGAGTCGCAGTCGGACTAGCGGTTCTGGCAAGCGAAGTTCTGGGAACTCCGGGCGCAGAGGCAGCCACTGTGGTCTTAGGTTCTGTGGTTCTGTTCGAACTTGTAGGCCCGTTGCTTGTCGCAAAGGACCTGCAAGGCTCCAGTAACGAAACTGAGAGCAGTTCATCGGAATCAACTCAGTTAGAGCTTCCTGCCAAGGTTTTGATTGCATCTTCAATGTCGACGGAAATTCCAGAATGGTTGATCGACCTTGCAGCCCGTTGGCGTTCTAAATTGGTGGTCTACCAACCCGAAGAACCAGAATCAGATTTGGTTAAAAATCTGCTGGAATCCTGTGCGAGTAAAGATGTAGAAGTTCAGTTCAGAACGTTGCGAACCGAGAGTTTCACGGGTGCAGTCGTCAGGACAACTGCAGAAGTGCAGGCCGACATGGTTGTTTTATTTGCTGAACGACCAGAAGGGGCGACGTCTCGGCTGGTTCTCTTCCCTTCCGAACGGGTCACCAGAGAACTGAATGTGCCTGTCCTTACTTTTCCGATAGCTATGCAAGGCCCGCCAGAGCCGCCTCAAAAGAATCGCCGTTGGCCGTGGCTAAGTTAACTTCGTTTAACAATTGATCGAATGAGGCCACAGTGGGCAAACTGGTGTGATCTGAGAAAGGAAAGCGATGTCTGATCGTGTGACAGTTGCGGTAGAGAGCGGAGTCGCGGACGTGCGCTTAAACCGCCCGGAAAAACTCAATGCTCTGGACAACCAGATGTTCAGAGCAATTGTGGACGCAGGGGAAGAACTCAAGAGCAGAGACGATGTCAGAGTGGTGGTTCTTAGTGGCGAAGGCAGGTCCTTTTGTGCCGGTTTGGACTTCTCGTCCTTTCAAGCAATGGGAAGTGACCAAAATAAGAACGAGAATGGGCCTCCTGTGGACCACCTTGAGGACCGCATCACTCACCTTGGACAGCAGGCTGCATGGGTATGGCAGGAATTAGAAGTGCCTGTTGTCGGAGCTATAAGAGGACATGCACTCGGAGGTGGCTTTCAGATAGCTATGGGGCCTGACATAAGAATTGTCCACCCTGAAACTAAAATGTCAATCTTGGAAATTCGATGGGGTTTAGTTCCGGACATGGGAGCTTCCGTGACGCTTCCACCGATGGTCGGCCTCGACGTTATGAAAGAGATGTACTTCACTGGCAAAATGGTGTCTGGCGCAGAAGCGGTCGAAATAGGTCTTGCTACTCGTTTGGACGATGACCCATATGCGGCAGCTATGGAAATGGCCCGTGAGATAGCGGGCAAAAACCCAGAAGCCATTCGCCGCATGAAAAGTATCCTCAATGGGATATCAGAACGCTCTACCGCAGAGCGTTTTGCTGCCGAGCGCGAACATATTGGTGCGCTGATCGGCTCACCGAATCAGAAAGAAGCCGTAGCCGCTTTCTTTGAAAAACGCTCGCCTGACTTTTCATGACGAGCAACAAACGCCAGGACTGGCACCTGTGACCGTTTCTACCGAAGAACTATTGACTGAAGCCGTGGAACTAGCTCAGGCAGCGGGCGCTTTAACGCTTAGCTGGTTTCGTCGTTCGAACCTAAAAATCGAGTCCAAAGGTGATGGCTCTGAGGTGACTGAGGCTGATCGAGCAGCAGAACGCTTTGTTCGAGAGGAGATCAGTAAACGCCACCCAAGTCATTCGGTCGTCGGCGAAGAGCAGGGAGGGTCGTTTGAGCCCGGAAAACTTACTTGGATTGTTGACCCTATTGATGGGACAAGGGGATTCACGCGAGGGGTTCCGCTGTACACGACGCTCCTTGCAATAGTGGATGAGGCCGGACCTTTGGTGGGAGTGATATATGTTCCTGCGCTCAACTCGACTGTCGCAGCGGCACGGGGTATGGGTTGCTGGCGTGACGGTGAACGGTGTGAAGTAAGCGGAAAGCAAACACTTGCCGGAGCCTTAGTCAACACAAGCAGCTTTGACACCTTTTCTGATGAGGCTCTTTTGGCGCTCAAAGGCTCTCGAGCACTTATGAAAACCTGGGGCGATGCTTTCGGCTACTACATGGTTGCTACTGGGCAGGCCGAGGCAATGGTGGATCCAATATGCTCACCCTGGGATCTTGCGCCAATGCCCGTGATCCTGGAAGAAGCCGGCGGACAATTTACTGATATCCGAGGAGAAGCGAGCTTAGATTTTGGTGGAGGCCCTGACTCAATAAGTGGCGTCGCATCTAATGGATACCTCCACGAGGAGCTTTTGGCGATTATGGGCTCACGATGAGCGAAGGAGCAGAAAAGATGCCTAAGTGGGTGCCGCGCGCCATCGTCATGTTCCTCGGCGGAGTTGCCCTTTTGGCGGCCATTGTGTGGATGTTTTTTCGCGTTCGATCACTAATCATCGTGATCCTGGTTTCCTTGTTCCTTTCGTTTGCCATTGAGCCGGCTGTTAATTGGCTGGCGCGTAGAGGGTGGCGGCGCGGACCGGCGACACTCTCTATGTTTGCTCTGATACTGCTAGCCGTGGGTGGGTTTTTGTATGCGATGGGTTCGGTCCTTGCCGAACAGATCACCAAGTTGACAGCGGAAGCTCCTGGTTACATCCTCGAGATCGAACATTGGCTAGAAGATAGGTTCGGCGTGGTTCTCGAGACAGATGCTTTAGTCGCTGAGTTCTCGACTGGCGGAAGCGCAGCTCGCCTGGCTTCGAATATCGCTGGAGATTTGGTTTCCATCGGCACGGCGCTGATGTCATTAATTTTTCAGACCCTTACGGTTTTGCTCTTTACCTTTTACCTTGTTGCCGATGGGCCCAAGCTCAGGCGCCTCCTATGCTCGGCCTTGTCTCCAAAACGTCAGGCGCTCATGTTGAAAGGTTGGGAAATCGCTATCGATAAGACGGGTGCGTATATTTACTCAAGGACACTCTTGGGTTTGGCAGCATTTCTTGTTCACTGGCTTATCTTCGCCCTTCTGGAGGTCCCATCGCCGGTGCCACTCGCGTTGTGGGTCGGCATCATGTCGCAATTCGTTCCGGTTGCCGGAACCTACTTAGCGGGGCTTCTGCCGATTTTGATAGCTCTCTTGCATCAACCGATCACAGCGTTGTGGGTGTTGCTTGCAATAGCTATTTATCAACAGCTAGAGAACTACCTCTTTTCTCCACGGATCACGTCCCAAACAATGAATATTCATCCCGCGGTTGCCTTCGGAACGGTGATCTTGGGTGCATCATTGCTTGGAGTTGTGGGCACGTTGCTAGCAGTTCCGGTTGCTGCGACCGTGCAGGCCTTCGTATCCACATACATACGCCGCCATGAGCTCATCGACTCTGAATTGTTGGATGATGAGGGAGTCGACTCTGAGGTCCCGGAATAGCGTTCGGATCAACGGAATTAAAGTCAACAATCTCCGATAATCAATTCAACCACTCTGAACTCGCCAGCGTCATTCTCAACCAGTAGATCAAGCTCTGTTGCGTCAAGGCAGGGGCGCTCTTTGAGTTCCATCACTACCGCAGAAGCAGTCATATGCTCGACAATTACTGCGCTGCGCACTTCTAGCTGAGGATTCCCTGACATAAGAGTGATGCTGAAGCGGCGATGATGATCAGGCGAAGTTATCTTGTCAGAAAGAATTAGAACTAAATCTGACAGTGTTTGCGATGTTCTTGACTCGTAGGCGACACGCCAGGGGGGTTTGCTGCTGCGGCATCTGAGACCGGAATCACGTAATCTTCTCACCAACTCACGGCTATCAACCCTTGTTGCTCCACGTTCAACGGCTAGTTGGTGCTCCTCTTCGTTGAGGTCGTAATGATCGCCTTGGAACCCAATTCGACGTTTGCCTATTTGCAGAGCAAATGCATGAAGCTCTTGAAGCGATACGTCGGAGACCATGTGGCCCCAAAGCTGACCCTTCCATGTCCAGCGTGGACGATCTACCAGAATCATGAACCGTCAGCGAACAAATTATCGAGCAGTAAATCGTATTTCGGGGCGACCTTCTCCCAAGAAAAATTGGATATATGGTTTCGAGTCTCGTACCGGCGATTATGTAGCTCGTCTCTGGATTTTGACAAGATGTGCCGAAGGGCCTCAAGAAATGATCCACGATAGAGAAACTCAGATGACAAGCTCTGTGGGACTATCTCCGGATAAGCAAGCCGGTGTGGGAGTAGCGGTCTAGCCCCGGCGGCAATTGCCTCTGCGACTGCTACTCCAAAAAATTCGTGATTAGCGGTAGAGACAACTACGTCGCTTTTGCGCAAGGCTTGCCGGTAGGCGCCGGTACTTTGAGAACCTGATAGTAGTACCCGGTCCGCAAGTTGGCTCGTAAGCCGCTGATGTGCCTTCTCGCCCGCACGTTCGATCTCTCCGAGAAGGTAAAGTTCAAATTCGTAATTGTCTGCCGCTAAAAGAGTCATTGCGTGTGCGAATTCTCCTGGATTTTTGTCATGCGACCACCGGTGGTTCCATAACACTCGAGTTGGTCCACTAACGGGGGCAGGGTGAAGGCCTGACAATTCTATTCCTATAGGTAAAACATGCAGGTTGTTTAAAGCGCGTCGCACCTTGCGTCCAGACCCTTCAACCAGCTCGTCGGCGAAGAGCGGCATCCTTTCCCGCAGTAGATCAGCATGGTAATTAGTGGCGACAGCAATCATGTCGGCGCTCATGATTGCATTGAGGTCATTCACTATTGCTCTATAGGGTCGGCCGCCTTTCGGGCCTGGGGGATAGCCGATCTGGCTTTCATGCATGTAGAGCAAAGCCGGCGGACGCTGCGTCGACCTGCCTAATAAGCCGAGCACGGTCGCAAGGTCTATGGGGGTGCTCGCGACGAGTGCATCAATTGGTTGGGCCGCTTCGTTGATTGCTTGAGCAAAAAGCGTTGGTGCCGTTACCAGAGAGCGACGCCAGCCGGAATCATTTCCAGCTACTACGTCAATGTCGTGCTTGCTGTGTGAACGCCAGCCTTCGACCCAGCTGCGATGGGAGCCTTGGTACCAAGGTTCGAGCACAAGGATGTTTCCCACACCGTTGAAACTACATGGGTGCTTCACATCTAGAGAATAAGAGGGCAAACTAACTCTTCGTGTCTAAGAAATTGACTTCCGCTGCTTTAACAATATGCCTGCTACTAGTGGCGGTTCCGGCGGCCGCAGCACAGGTAGAAGCGGCCGGCGGTGCACCTATCCATGGCCAGCCTGATGAAGCATCGTTAGCCGCTGGAGTCGCAGCGATGACTTCTCGTTCCGATGGGAAAGGGTATTGGATTGCGACCATGGACGGCGCTGTCCTTAGCTTTGGAGCGGCAGACCATTTCGGCGACATGGCTCAGGTGGCGCTGAACCAGCCAATAGTGGGTATGGCGCCAACCAAAACTGGCAACGGTTATTGGCTGGTTGCTAGTGACGGGGGCATCTTTTCCTTCGGCGACGCGGTGTTCTACGGGTCGACAGGTGATCTTGTTCTCAACAGTCCAATAGTTGATATGGCCGCTACCGATACGGGTCGCGGATATTGGCTAGTCGCTGCGGATGGAGGGATCTTCTCCTACGGAGATGCTGTCTTTCACGGCTCAACCGGCGACCTCGTGCTAAATCGCCCAATAGTGGGTCTACTTCCGAGTAAAACGGGTGGGGGGTATTGGCTGTTAGCAGATGACGGTGGAATCTTTACCTTCGGTGACGCAAGTTTTTATGGTTCTGGACCCGGACAGGGCTTTGACGGGCTCTTTGCGGGCATGATCCCCGCTGCAGATGGCAGCGGCTACTCCTTGGTGCATTCAGATGGCCGCATTACAGCCTTTGGGACGTCAACGCTCAAAAAGGAGCCGACCTGTGACTTGCGTCCCGTTACGGACATGTCGGTTTCGGGGGCTGGAGCGGTCCTGCTACGAACAGCGGCTGAAGCACCGGACAGTGCGCCGTCGAAGGACTCAGCATCTATAGATGCTGACTATATAGAACTACTCATTACGCATTCGCAAGCATGTCAGACAACTCAAATCCCCAACTTGGAGTCTTTGGGCTCCCCGCTGCTTGAACCGGTGCAAACTTCCGGATACGGGTGGCGCTGGCATCCCATATGGGGAGGTCTGTCAATCCATAGAGGCGTGGACTTCATAGGGCCCAACAGGACTTCAGGCGGATCGGCGCTGGCGGTAAAAAGTGGTGTGGTTCTAGCTGTTGTGGACTTGACTGCCTACGGAACTACCGTCATCGTGGACCACGGGCAACAGGTGGCCACCGTTTATGGCCATCTTTCGAGTGTGTCTGTTGAGGTGGGTCAAGAGGTGCAACGGGGAGCGGATCTGGGTTTGGTTGGGTCAACTGGCTTGTCGACAGGCGCCCATCTGCACTTTGAGCTCTGGACGGACGGTGCCCCTGTCAACCCTCTCCCATACTTGGCCCTCCCGTAAGTCGCTGAGAGGCGAAGCGAAGCAGTGATTAAAAGACCTCGAGATGTTCTAGGACAGCATCGATAAAACCAAAATTCTTTGGTGTCGCGAAGTGGTCACATCCTCGCAACTCGCTGTAAGAAGCATCAGTGAGTGCATCTAGTAGTGGCGCAGCGGGACCAGCGAAATCCTCTGTGCCGAGTACTACTCTCACGGGATGAGTAATTTTGGCGAACTCACTCTCCCCAAGCGGATAGTGCTTTCTTCTCATGAATGCAGCTAGCGCCAAACCATCTTGGTTCGGTTCTGCTGCGTACCGGGCGAAAGTTTGAGCATGAACATCATCGTCATCGGCGTCTCCTTGGACGCCTTTAGCGATCCGCTCTGCCTGTGCTTCGTCGCGTTCAAAGAGATTCCTACCTACTCCTGAGACAACTAGTTTCCCAAATTTTTCTGGTGCTATGGCAGCCATGCAAAGAAGAGTTCGCGCGCCCATTGAGAATCCAACGCCATCCACCTGCCCCTCGGGCAGTTGGGCAACCAACGTTTCTTCCATATCGGCGTAAGCCTTTGGGTCATGATGTTTATCGGCCGAACCATGGCCAGGTAGATCCCAGGCGATTACCTCGCGCCCAGCATCGGTGAGAAGTTCGATGATTCCGGTGGGGACCCAGGTGGAGTCCACCGAACCGGTGAACCCGTGCAGAAGTAGAACAGGATTAGGCATGTAATCATTCTGTCAGACCTACCTCAATCGTGTGTCAGAGGGAGCCCGCTTAGGAGCATCATCTCGAATTGGATTACCGTAAGAGTGACGCATCTACGAGAAGAGGAAGAATGTCAGCCTCCAATGAACAGCCAATTAGAATCGCCAATTGCAGCGGTTTCTTTGGTGACCGATTATCAGCAGCCAAAGAGATGGTTTATGGCGGACATATCGATGCTTTGACAGGAGACTGGCTGGCTGAACTAACGATGCTGATTTTGTCGCGTATTCAAGCGAAAACGCCAGGAGCGGGCTATGCCCGAACATTTGTGACGCAAATGGAAGATGTGATGGGGGAGTGTCTCGACCGTCAAATTAAAGTCGTGACAAATGCTGGGGGTTTAAATCCAGAAGGTTGCGCTGATGCAGTTCAGGACCTGGCGGACCGCCTAGGTCTAAATCCGACGATCGCTTATGTTGCTGGCGATGACTTGGCACCACGATTGGGTGAGCTAATACAGGCGGGCCACGATCTTGCGCACCTGGATACTGGCGAGCCATTAGGTGAGCTCGCCGATCGGATAGTTACAGCGAATGCCTATATCGGATGTTGGGGCATTGTTGAGGCTCTCCACCAAGGAGCTGACATCGTGATTACGGGTAGAGCAACAGACGCAGCAGTGGTAGCAGGTCCGGCTGCATGGCATCACGGCTGGAAACGAGACGACTGGGATGCACTAGCAGGAGCGATTGTGGCGGGTCATGTTATCGAGTGCGGGGGTCAAGCTACTGGTGGCAATTATTCGTTCTTTACTGAAATCGAAGACCTCACCTATCCCGGATTTCCATGGGCCGAGGTTTTTGCTGATGGAAGCTCAGTCATTGGTAAGCATGATGGAACAGGCGGCGAGGTATCGGTTGGTACAGTCACTTCTCAGCTCCTTTATGAGATCCAAAGCGACCGTTACTTCAATCCGGATGTTGTCAGCCGTTTCGACACTATAAAAGTCGAAGAGATAGAGAAGGACCGAGTAAAAATATCTGGGACAAAGGGTGAGCCAGCACCAGCTCAACTCAAGGTTGCTATGAATTATCACGGCGGCTTCAGGAATCAGATTTCGATTGGACTGACGGGATTGGACATTGAGGCCAAAGCCGAGCTGATCGAGAGACAGTTCTGGAACAGCTGCCCTTATCAGCCTGAAGATTACGAAACGGTTGTCCGTAAGTTCTTGCCTACACATAAAGAAAATCCAGCAACAAACGAGGAGGCAGTCGCTGTTTACAAGATCATTGTCAAAGACTCGGACGAGAGGAAAGTAGGAAGAGCCTTTTCGAATGCTGGCACAGAAATCGGACTTTGCTCTATTCCGGGGATGTTCGGTACCGGGGGAGGTCCTGGGCCTGGACAACCTTTTGGTGTTTATTGGCCGGCCTTAGTCGACTCTGACCTGGTCCCAATGGAAGTAGTAGTGGGAGGCAAGTTGACAGTGGTGGACAGCACCCCGCCGTTCGACGGGCCAGAGGTTGTGGTTCAGCCTGTTGAGCTGCCGGCTCTAGCGAAAGGCCCAACTCGCTTAGTGCCACTTGGCAGGCTATTTGGAACTCGGTCTGGAGATAAAGGCCCAAATGCCAATCTCGGTATTTTCGCTAGGTCAGCAGGGGCCTATGTGTGGTTAGCGGATTATTTAACGATTGATATGTTGCAGGCGTTGATGCCTGAAGCGGCGGAAAGACAGATAGATCGATATGAGCTTCCTAATTTGTTGAGCTTGAACTTCATCTTCCATGGTCTATTGGAGGAAGGGGTCGCTGCGTCAACTAGGCAAGACCCGCAAGCGAAAGCTTTAGGTGAATATTTGAGGGCGAAAGTTGCCGAAATTCCAGAAAGTCTTTTGGTCTAACGTTTAAAGCAGTTGAGTTTCTGGCTCGGCTATAACCGGATTGGTAAGCGTCCCGATCCCTTCAATTGTGATTGAAACTTCATCGCCTTCGGCCAACATTTTGGGCGGGTCCCAATAGAGACCGACTCCGGCTGGGGTTCCGGTAGCGATCACCGTTCCTGGCTCGAGAGTAAATGCCGATGAAAGATGATGAACGATGTCGAAGCAATCGAAAATGAGGTCGTCGGTGTTCGAGTCTTGACGAATCTCGTTATTTACACGCGTCGTCAACTGCAGTTTGTGGGGGTCGAAATCCTCACTGGTGGCCATCCATGGCCCCATTGGTCCATGCGTATCCCATGACTTACCCATCAGCATTGTGGGGCTTGCTTTTTGCCAATCCCTGACGCTTACGTCGTTCATTATCGTGTATCCGGCAATTACTTCGTGCGCTCTATCTCTAGGTACATGCCGGCAACGTCTACCTATGACAATCGCCAGTTCACCTTCGTAGTCAACTTTGTGCGGAGCAATTGAGGGGATGTGGATACCGACCCCTGGGCCTACTACGCAGTTGTGATGTTTTGTGAAGATCACCGGTGTAGTGGGTACATCTCGGCCGCCTTCTTCTGCGTGGGCCCGATAGTTCAATCCAACAGCAAGGATCGCTGGCGGAGCGCCTACAGGGGCTAGGAGCTGGGCCTCCGCAAGGTTAGTGCGGTCACCAGTGGCCGAGCTCTTGAAGTCTAGGCCACTGGCCAAAACAGCAGGAAGATCATCGTGCTGCGTGTCGAGATCCACTAATTCCTCGTCTAAAACTAAAGCGATCCGGACCTTGTCTTCGCGCAGGTGTCTGGCAATAAGCATGTAGGGACGATAGCCCCAGCCTTAAGGTAAGCAGTGCACCGATCAGGAAATCCTGCAACTCTTGGATGCTTTCCCTTGTCCTTCTGGGCATGCTCTGGCACCCTTGCCTTTCACGTCCTTTGTCACTTGATGTGAAATGAGAGATTTAGATCTAATGCGCGGACCCGAAGCAAGTGTCGACTCCATAACTGATTCTGTCACCGGTTTGCCCGATGGCCGGGTGTTCTCGGTGGTGTTAGATCGGAAAATAGCGTTGGCTCGACGAACGCTGAAACCGGTCTCAATTATCTATTTTGAGTTAGACGAATTTGAATCTTTTGCGCCGTATGTCCGCGAGCATGCGATGCGCTCAACGTCGAGAGTGATTACCAACACAGTGCGTGAGTCAGACACTATTTGTGACTTAGGCAGTGGAGTGCTGGCAGCGTTACTGGACGATACCTCTGAGGCCGGGGCGGTATGGGCCGCCGATCGTGTCAGAAACGCATACACCGATTCACCCTCTCGAGATATCGTCACTCTTTCGGCAGGAGTAGCGTGTTACCCCTCGCACGCCATGGATCCCCAAGACCTGCTCGACGCAGCGCAACTCGCATGCCACAGGGCACGAATCCATGGACCTGGAAGAATTGAAGTCGCCACTGAGGGCGACGACTTCTGAACGAACTGTAATTCAAGCTATTGTCTTGGTTTTCTTATGAAGGCGTGGCAATGAAGGACAAATACGAAAACCTTGTAATTGATTTCCCTGAAGAGGAAATCGCGCGCATCACACTGAATAGGCCTGAGCGTCTGAACGCAATGACCTATGGACTGATAACAGACCTCCATGAAGCCTTCGACTTGATTGATGGAGCGCACTCGGTTCGAGCTGTGATTTTGACTGGCGCTGGTCGCGGCTTCTGCGCTGGTCTGGATCTCACAGGATTCGGAAAGATCCCGGGCACCGAGAGCTTTGGGGAGCAGCAGCAAGGAATGGCTATTCAGCAACATATTGCTGATTTGGTTCACCATATGCGTGACGTAAGACAACCGATAATTGCTGCGATTAATGGCGCCTCAGCCGGTGGCGGGTTCGCACTAGCTTGTGCATCAGATGTTCGCTACTGCGGCAGTTCGGCAAAGTTTGGAACAGCTTTCGTTCGCTTGGGTATATCTGGTTGCGACATTGGTGTCAGCTGGATGTTGCCGCGTCTTATAGGCGCATCGCGAGCGTGGGAGCTAATGCTTACCGGACGTGTGATCGACGCAGAAGAGGCAAATCGAATTGGGCTGGTTAGTAATGTCGTCGCGGATGATGAGCTACAAGATAAATGTTTGTCGGTGGCTAAGGAAATTTCCCGCAACAGCCCGTTCGGTGTCTGGATGACCAAAGAGGTGATGTGGTCGAATTTGGAAATTCCAAGTCTTCGAGCAGGTATCGACCTAGAAAATCGAACCCAGATTCTTGCAGCGGGCACTGAAGACAGCAAGACAGCGATGGGTTCTTTCCTTTCAAATAACGAAGCCCGTTGGCAAAACCGTTAAGCACGCTCTACTGCTTTGCGCCTCTTCGGCGGGGTCCAGCGACACGGATAGCTGCGATGATTAATAGGCAGCTACGCCGGAAAGGCTGACTCGAGGTTCAGATGCCCCTGACAAAACGCCCTTTTCTGAAGTGATGATATGTGCGTGGCCGAAAGCACTGCTGTTGGGTGGCAGGGAACTGACTTTGTGGCCGAGTCGAGCAAGTTCAGCGCTGAGCACCGGATGGTCTCCCTCGATTTCGAGGGTGACGTTTTCGGGTTCTGCCCACGTATTGAAACCGTTTGAAGAAGAACTGGCAAACCTCCATCGCGCAGATGCAAGAGCACTGCCCGGATCTTCTTTGGCTACAAACAAGCGGGCCAGCAACTGCAGCACAATTTGTGGCTGAGAGTCGCCGCCCATTGTGCCAACCAGAGCGCGTAGCGAACCATCAAGATCTTGAACCAATGTTGGGGCCAAAGTATGTGGTGGGCGTAGCTTCGGGCCGTAGGCGGCGACACTATTCGGGTCGGTGGAAAATCCTATTCCTCTGTTATGCAAGGAAACCTTACTCCCAGGCAAAAAGACCAAAGCGCCCCACCCTGAGGCATTTGACTGAATCAGGGACACGCCCATGCGGTCAGCGTCTACAGCGTTGAGATAGATCGTGTCGCCGTCGTTGACTCCAGTTGGCAGTGTTGAGGCCTCTTCGCGACGGATAGAAGAGGCTCGAGGTTGCAGGCGCGTTGACGCTACTAATGCTTGCCCATCGGCATCTTGGTGAAGTACCTGGTTTCGATCAAATCCCGCTTGGAGCGCCGCTTCAGCGAGGAGATGCCAAAAGACAGGGTCAGATGGGTCAGTGGGAAGCCCGAGTTGATCGGCAATCCAAGCTGATGAAAGGCATAGGTACCCCTGAGAGTTAGGTGGCAAACTCCAAATTTTTTGTCCAAATGCTTCAACTGAAAGAGGTTCGACCCAATCTGCCTGTGGCGTTAATAAGTCGTTAGGCAAATACTCTCCAGAGCCAAAGGAAACAAGGTCCTCTCCGAAGCTGCCTAGGTAAAACGAGTCCCGCCCTCCTATGGTGAGTTCCCGGAGCGTGTCTCCCAGTTTTGGTCGCCGAATAACTTGACCTGCTTCGGGTGGCCCATTCGCGAAATAGTCCTCGGTATTGTCTACATCACGCAAAAGTTTGGTGGCTTGCGCACATTCTGTGCTAATCGGAAAACCGTCGGTAGCAAGATCAATAGCATCTCTTAAGACTTCCTCAAGGGGAAGCCGTCCGAAGCGGTGGTGCAGGGCCAACCAACCGTCGACACAGCCCGGAATTGGGACACTCCTGGGGTCTTTGTGGAAGGGCATATCAACGAGCCCTTCACGTTGCAGACTACTTATGTCTGCGCCACTCCCGCTATGTCCGCTTGCATTCAACGCGAATGGCTGCGGTTCGCCAGGAACATGTACCAGCGCCCAGAGATCGCCACCCATGCCGCACATATGCTGGCTTGTTACCGCCAGTGCAGCTGAAGTGGCTATTGCTGCATCTGCAGCAGACCCACCCTTGCGAAGAATTGCGACGCCAGCCCCGCTTGCTAAGTGATCGATCGAACAAACCATGCCATTTCGTGCATAGCGAGTTTCGTAAAGTGCAGGGAGTGGTCCAGTGGTCATGATGCTTCGGGTGGTAACAGTACGTTTGGGTTGAAGATGCCGTTCGGGTCAAGAGCTGTTTTAATCGCTCGAAATGCAGTTAACTCAGATGAAGACCGATTCAGGTGTAGGAATTCTCTCTTCGCAGTTCCGATGCCGTGTTCCGCAGAAATACTTCCTCCAAGTTGAGCTACGTAATGGAGTACTGCCTCGTCAATCCCTTCGTCAGGTTCGGCTCCCATTGGGCCGAGGATGTTGACATGAACATTCCCATCTCCGAGGTGGCCGAACATTAGGGTGGTCGCGTTTGTGTCAACTCGTGAAATTACGTCTGGAACTTTGTTGACGAATTCGGCGAGGCGAGAAGCACCAAGTGTGACGTCGAGTTTGTGAGGAGTTCCTTGGGCGGATATCGCTTCTGTGATTTTCTCGCGATATTGCCAAAGATTGGACCGTGCAGTTGCATCCACGCCGACTGCTACATCCACGACTAAGGGACCCAGCCTCTCAATGGCGTGCGCTAACTCTTCGGTGGGGTCGACCGAAGCAGCTACTTCAACAATTAGCCACGCATGAGCGTCTGGGCCTGTTGGTATTGAGGAACCAATGTGGCGGGAAACTAACTGCATCGCCTCTTTGAAGATAACTTCGACAGCATGTAGTGACGGGAGCGTCCGTCTTAGCTGGGCTGTCGCAGCTACAGCATCATCAACATCCCGAAAAGCAATCATGGCTGAACATCGTTCTGGTAAACGAGGGTGAAGTCGCAAGCGAGCCTTCGTGATAATGCCCAAGGTGCCTTCGCTACCCGCTAACAGACCCGGAAAGCTATATCCCGTGTTGTCTTTTTCTAGTCCTTCTAGATGGCTGATAACCGAGCCGTCGGCTAAGACCGCTTCGACTCCTAAGACTTGGTCTCGCATCGCTCCGTAACGGACAACGTTGATTCCACCAGCGTTAGTGGAGATCATTCCACCGATGGTGCAGCTATCTCGGGCAGCAAGATCAACGCCTATCTCTAAATCCCTCTCGGAGGCATGCACCTGAGCTTTCGTTAGGGTCGTACCCGCCCCGACAGTGACCTGCTGAGCTAACACATCGACAGGCTCACAGAAGTCAAGGCGTAAAGTTGAGATGATGATCTCTTGGTTCAGGGGCACACTTCCACCTACCAAACCGGTGTTGCCGCCCTGAGGTACGATGCTGAGTCCGGCGTTTGCAGCGACCTTGACCAGTTCGGCAAGCTCCAAAGTGTCGGCAGGCCTCAGGACTACCGGAGAGCGACCATTGAATCGTCCAGTCCAGTCTGAGGAATAACTCGCAGTTAGCTCCGCCTCTAGTAGGGCGTGATTTACGCCAACGATCCTTTGGAATTCCTTAATGACTGATTCGTCGAGCGTTGTCATCAAGTTCAGCCTTTGTTTGGCCAGAGTCCGCGTTCTTTGAAGACTTCAAGAAGGGTCGCTGGTACGTCGGTCATGATTGCGTCGACCCCAAGGTCTAAGAGCTGGTTCATCTCTGCGACCTCATCAATGGTCCACACATGAACAGCTATGTCCAGTGAATGCATCCGGTCTACGAATCGGCGATCAACAATCGGTATTGGCCCTTGGCGAATTGGGACTTGAGCAGCTCGAGCTCGAAACTTACGCTTCGGAAGTCCCCAAGATGCGAGGCGGGCTGTGACTACCTCGAGCGGCCCCATACTCAAGCAGATCTTTTCGCCGAACTCGTCGTGAAATTTTCGGAGCCTGGAATCAGAGAAGGCCCCAACGCAGACCCTATCTAGAGCATCTAGGTCCTTAAGCTCCTGGATTAGAGGACCGACAGCATTGTCTAGTTTGGGGTCGATGTTGACTCTAAGGTCGGGGAAGGCCCTCATCAGTTCGGAAAAGCGAGGTATCGGCTCCCTCCCGTCGACTAAGGCCTTTTCTACGTCGCTCCATAAGAGCTCCGAAATTTTTCCTGTCTTGTTAGTAACCCGATCTAAGCGTGAGTCGTGGAAGGCTACGAGCACACCGTCAGCAGTGGCGTGCACATCAGTCTCGACGTAGTTGAAGCCAAGATCCACAGCGCCCTGAAAAGCAGGCATTGTGTTTTCTGGCCAGGCACCTGCACCGCCGCGGTGCGCAATCGGTATTGGCACCGTTGTGTCTAAGTAAGGGTGGTGGGATGTCATAGTTTGTGACCTCTTGGTGCACCAAGGATGTTGTTGGCCAAGCTACTCTCCGGATCTAGTGACTTCCTCACCGCTCTCGGATTTGGCTCGCTTTAGGACATTACTGTCGGAAGTCCCTGTCCCACTTGATGTCGCTGCCTTGTCACTAAGTGGGCATTGTCAGGGTCGCAGAATTGACATTCAAAGGGAACTATCAAAACTTGACCGCTTGGCCGAACATGTCACATCCAAGACCTTGTCTGGTGTCGTTGAACACCTATTTGGTGAATTGGGATATGCAGGAGACGAAGACACATACCTCGCCCCAGAAAATAGTTACCTCGACCGGGTCATTGAAAGGAAACGGGGTATTCCGATTTCGCTTGCTGTTCTAATTATCGAAGTTGCTAGACGGTGTTCTGTGCCGGCTTTTGGCATAGGTATGCCAGGTCATTTTCTTGTGGGTGACCCGCAGAATCCTGACGCCTTCATAGACCCATTCCGGGGCACTGTTTTAACTCAGGGGGAAGCTCAAAAACTATTCCGACGCATGCACCCTTCGGCGGAATTCAACATGGAGTACTTAGCGATGGTCACCACACAAGCAATCTTGACCAGAATGTTGAATAATCTCCGGATCATTAGAATGAAGAGTCGGTCCCCTGAAGCCTTAATACCCGTTCTCGAATTGGCTTTATGTTTTGAACGACCTTCGGTTGCTGAGGCACGACAATTGGCCGCGGCACTCGAAGCTCTTGGCAGAACCGATGAAGCGGCCCGCCAAATGGAAGAAATAGCTGCCCGTAGCGACCAAGCGGAAGCAACGGAACTGAGAACGTTAGCAACTCGTTTGTGGCGCCAATTGAATTGATGGTTTTAGACCTTCAGGCAAGCATTTGTCGTGACTCTGCGGTAGCAACAAATATTTTGTGGCCTGATCGCGCAATCTGGACAAGAGAGATGCAGACTGTAGTCAGATCGAACGTTGATTTCGGAGGGTAAATGAGTTCTATTACCGCAGAAAAGCACCTTGACTCATTGGTGCAGCAGCTACTACGAGATCACGATCCTGCAGGTTCTAGGGTCGACTTTCTGGGCGCTCAATATGACCTAGGTCTTGCTTGGGTTCATTTTGATGAAGGATTCGGAGGTTTGAGCATGGCTCCGAAACTGCAAGGTCACATAAACGCGTTGCTCGCCGACGCTGGCGCTCCCATGTGCTGGCCTCGTAACCCCATTGGTTACGGCATGTGTGGTCCAACCGTGTACACCCATGGAAGCGAAGAACAAAAAGAACGTTATTTGCGGCCACTTTTTAGTACTGAAGAAATTTGGTGTCAGCTGTTCTCAGAACCATCTGCCGGAAGTGACGTCGCCGGTTTGACCAGTCACGCCGTGCAAGATGGAGATGAATGGGTCGTTAACGGGCAGAAAGTATGGACCACGCTTGCCCATGTCTCTCGGTGGGGTTGCCTAGTGACCCGGACCGACCCCGAAGCCCCGAAACATAAGGGATTGTCTTATTTCGTCGTTGATATGGAACAAGCAGGTGTCGAGGTTCGACCTTTGCGTCAAATGACAGGCGACGCCGAATTTAACGAGGTTTACTTTACGGATGCTCGAATACCTGACTCGGAGCGATTAGGAGCCCCAGGGGATGGGTGGCGAGTTGCGTTGACAACCCTGATGAACGAACGGGTTGCCATCGGTGGCGCACAAGCCCCGCGAGGCTCGGGTCCCATAGCAGATTCAGTTCGGTTGTGGAGTGAGTTGCAAGAAGCTCGTAAGACGCCGGCTCTTAGAGATCGCCTAATGGCCCTCTGGTCCAAATCCGAAGTCGCGCGTTTAACGAATATAAGGGCCAGCCAAAACAGAGCTAAAGGAGTTCCGGGCCCTGAAGGTTCTACCGGGAAATTAGCTTTTGCCGAAAATAACAAGGACATTCACGAGTTCAATATGGAACTGCTTGGCCCAGAGGGCATGTTGTATGACACCTATGCGATTGAGCGCTCAGCCACAGCTATGGCTAACTCAAGTGCTCAACAGCAGTTCTTGCGTTCTCGGGCGAACTCAATCGAAGGTGGCACGTCTGAAGTCATGCGAAACATTCTGGGGGAGCGGGTCCTCGGACTACCTGGCGATGTTCGAACTGATAAAGAGCTGCCATTTTCTGAGGTGCCCAGCAACTAGATTCAGCAGCTTCTGGTTACCGAACTACCAGATGAGGTTGATTGCGGAAGTGGGTGGTCTCGTTGATGGATTTGATACTTCTGTGTCCAGAGACCGAAGCCAATACCCGTGTGACTGATGTGTAGTCGACGTCAAACCTCATAAAATTGTTGACATCGAATCCCAAACAAAGAGAAAGATACGCATTGATTACGCCACCGTGGCAAACGACAACGACCCGTTGGCCGCTGTGATCGTTAACTATCTGTTCTAATTGGTTCAGCGTATTTGAGTACCAGCTAGCAAGCTTTTCGGGAGCGCTGCCCATGGAACCGGATGCCATGCGTTCCCAAGCCTCCCGATTTGTTTCCTTTAAGACTTCCATTGGTACATAAGAGCTAGCTTCTCGGTCGAATTCGCTAATGTTTTCCCGGACTACTGCGGTAAGCCCAAGAGCGGCTTCGATAGGCTCCGCCGTCTCTTTGGCGCGCCGCATCGGACTTGTATAAATCTGTTCAACCTGTTCTTCGCTCAACCATGAGGCAACAGCTGACGCTTGCGAACGTCCGATTGCGGCAAGAGGTGGGTCTGCCGGCGTCCCATCTTGGTTTCGAACGTGTTGTGGTCTGCCGTGTCGGACGAAAATTAGTTCCATTGGAAGTGACAATAGAGCCTGAGGCGGTAAAGCCACCATTGCGACTTATTGACGATCGGGTGAACTGTAAGAATTCTTTCTGGTCTTTTTCGTGAGCCTCGGTACCGTGGAGGTCATGGCAAGGCGTACCAAGATCATTGCAACCATCGGTCCTGCTTCGGAAGACGAAGCGACTCTCCGAGGAATGATCGAAGCAGGTATGGACGTGGCGCGAATTGGGTTAGCCCATGGAAGCCTTGACGAGCAGGTCAAAAAGTTTCAAATGGTCCGTAAGGTGTCGTCGGATCTGGGCAAGCACGTTGGGATTGTCGTCGATTTACCTGGTCCAAAGGTGAGATGTGCTCCATTCGAAGGTGGAGGCATCGATCTTGTCGAAGACGGTCAAGTCTCCTTAGGGGTTGATGGGAGCCATAGTTCCGCTGACTACATCAGCGTCGATTATCCCAATCTGCTCCAAGATGTTCAGCTTGGAGATCGCCTTTCGTTCGGCGACGGACAGGTCGTCGTTATCGTGGAAGAGCGTGAAGGAGATCGACTAAAGGCGCGCGTAGTTCATGGTGGCCGCCTCGATGGTAGACCCGGTCTGCATGTCCCTTCTGACCGCCTTCGACTCAGCTCGCCGACCGATCATGATTTAACCCTGTTAGACGCCTTTGTTGAGTTGGGAACTGACATGGTGGCTGTGTCTTTCGTACGCTCGGCTCACGACATCAGACGCCTAGGGGTTGAACCAGCCCCCCGAGGTCCGATGGTTATTGCCAAAATCGAGACAAAAGCTGCCGTAGCTAATCTAGAGGGAATCATCGAAGCATCAGGTGCTGTCATGGTCGCACGAGGTGACTTAGGTTCAGAGGCTGACATCGAAGAACTACCTCATTTACAAAAGCACATCATTCAAGAATGCATCGCTCTTGGCAGGCCCGCTATTACGGCGACTCAAATGCTTGAGTCGATGGTCTCTGCCCCGACGCCAACTCGAGCTGAGGCATCAGATATAGCGAACGCCGTATTTGATGGAACTTCTGCAGTGATGCTGAGTGGTGAGACGGCGATCGGTCGTGATCCGGTTAATGCCGTACGCACTATGGCTCGAATAACAGCGAGAGCCGACGAAAAATTTAACTATGAGAGTTGGGCGGAACATATCGGAGCCATTCGTCGACGGTCAACATCCGACGCCGCGTATCTTCGTGTCACAGATGCTCTTACGATGGCCGCTTCCCGAACAGCCACCGACACAGACGCCGAAGCTATTATTTGCTTGAGCCGTTCTGGGTTTACTGTAAGGAGCGTGGCTCGATTTCGCCCAACGGTGCCGCTATTTGGTATGACCTTTGATGACCGCACCGCTAACCAGCTTTCGCTCTCTTGGGGTACACGACCTCTGATATTTAACGAACAAGCAACCCCAGCAGCGACGGCTGAGGAAGCCGTCGCGACAGCCGCCCGAGTGGGGGTTGTCCGTAGCGGTGACACGGTTGTCGTCGTCTCAGGCTCAAGCGCCGCGACTCATGCGACGGACACTCTTCGGGTGCTGCGAGTTCCTTAACCAGTGGTTGGCTTCGAAGAGAAAAACGATGGACTAGCGATCTATCGCAGCTCAACGGGGAGCTCGAGGCTGCAGGTGGTGTTGATTCACGGTGCCGTCGACCGAGCAGCTGGCATGATTAGGGTTGCGAGGAAGATCGATGATTGTGAAGTTGTTCGTTACGACCGTCGCGGATATGGCCGATCAGCCTCTATAGGTCAACCTTTTAGTTTCGAACAACACGTTGATGACTTGGAACTGGTCATAGCTGACCGTCCTACAGTCCTTTTTGGCCACAGCTACGGAGGAAGCATCGCCCTAGCGGCTGCTAGCCGAGGGAACCCCTCGGTGTGCGCTGCGGTTTCTTATGAAGCTCCTCGCACCTGGGAAACGTGGTGGCCACCACCACCAGGAGATGACATTGACCCTGGGGACGCTGCGGAGCACTTTGTTAGGCGCATGATCGGCCAAGAGCGCTGGCAAGCTTTGCCTGCTAACAGCCGTGTAAAGCTTCGCAGTCAAGGAGCCCTCATGGTTCATGAGCTGAATACCCAAACAACGCAGCGTTACCGGATTGAAGAAGCCAAAGTCCCGCTGATCATCGGTGTTGGTGCTTTATCCGGCGACCACGCACAAAGGGCAGCCGAAGCTTTCCGGCAAGAAGCAAACAAGGGTCGAGTGGCTCAGCTGTCAGGAGCCCGACACGACGCTCCCATGTCGCATCCCGAGCAGATAGCAGGTCTTGTCGAGGAAGCTCTCCGCGATAACCCTGAACAGGTTTGAAGCGCTGATAGTAGAATCCCGGTATGCCTGAGACACCGATCAACTTAACAACGGGAGGCCTGCCCGAAACTGTAATCCCCAGCTATGAAGCGGAAGCCGTCGCTGCTCTAGCCGACGCTCTTGCGGCCGCTCCTGCGGATCAGAAGGAAAAGGTCGCGGAGGTTGCCGGTAGATGGCCGCGATATCTGGATCCCTGGGTGTCGTTAGGGAATCTCAGCGAGGAAACTATTGAGGCCTACGCCTATTTCCGAGTCGGATACCACAGAGGGCTCGACACCTTGCGAGCATCAGGTTGGCGGGGCAGTGGCTACGTGAGATGGAGCCATGAAACCAACCATGGGTTTCTACGCTCCCTTCTTGGGTTGCACCGGTCAGCGGTAGCTATTGGGGAACTAGACGAAGCAGAGCGGTGCGCTCAGTTCCTCATGCAGCTTGACCCCTCAGGAGTGCCAGATTCTGAATGACGGCCGTAGGAGCCGTTCTTTGCGGCGGTAGATCCACTCGGATGGGGCAAGACAAGGCTTCGCTCCTTTTGGATGGCCGTCCAATGTCGGACTGGGTTGCTGGTTCAATGAAGCACGCCGGCGTCGAGTCGATAGTCGCGCTAGGAGGCAAACCTTCAGTCAATCTGCCGATAATTCACGACGAACTGAAGCAGCAAGGTCCGTTGCACGTTCTCATAAAGGCGATCGAACGGCTAGGGGACATCGTGGTCTGTCCGTGCGACGTTCCGCTGGTTACTCCAAAACTATTTCGCGAAGTCTTGGACATGGGTGCGAAATCTAACGAGCCAGTGGTCTTAGTTCAAAGCGATCAACTGCAGCCTTTGATCGGCCTCTATAAAGAATCGGCAATAGGGTTATTAGCCGCCGGTTTTGCTCGAGGAGAACGCGGCCCCAAATTTGTATTGCAACACGGCGACTTTGTTGTAGTTGAAGCCAGCGCAGAAGAGACCCAAAACATAAACACTCCAGAAGAGTTCAGCGCTTTAGTCTCGTCGCTCTCTGCCAGCCATAATGGAAGCTAGCGATATCCTCTGAAGGTGAGGCAGGTATATGAGCATTCCCACCATTTCCGTTGAGAGTCTGGCGGACCAGATTGCGGCAGGGTCGATGGTCGTTGATGTTCGGGAGCAGGAGGAATGGGAACAGGCACGGATACTGGGCGCGACGTTGATACCACTTGGTGAAGTGGTTGCCCGTTTTGATGAAATCGATTCTGATGACCCGGTATATGTGATGTGTAGAAGTGGAGTCCGGAGTGCTGAAGCCTGCGAATACCTAAGAGGTCGGGGCATCGACGCGGTTAACGTTGCCGGCGGAATTCTTGCTTGGGTTGATGCCGAGTTCGAAGTTGAACGTGGGGCCGGGTGACGCGCCTTCGCCGCCTGACGGCACCTGGTAAATCTGTGAACGCCCAATCTGAGTCAGAACATAGCTCCCCTTACGTTTGGGTTGACAATCAAGATGCTTTCGAAGAACTGATTTTGAGAGCAGTGAACGCTGGGCGGGTAGGCCTCGACACCGAATTTCACCGGGAGCGAACTTACTGGCCGAAAGTAGCGTTGATTCAGCTCAGAGTTGGAAATGACACTTTCCTCGTTGACCCCTTAAAGGTCGACCTAGCGCCATTTAGCGAAGTCTTGAGAAGCGATGCGGTTCTCGTTATGCACGCAGCTTCGCAAGACATCGAGGTATTGCAAAGAGCTTGCGGAGTTGGGCCCCGAAATCTGTTCGACACCCAGCTGGTAGCCGGCTTTACTGGTATGAGTACACCGTCCCTTTCAGCACTTGTTGAACGATATGTCGGGGTTCGCTTAGCTAAGGGTGACCGTCTAACAGATTGGTTTGAGCGCCCTCTTCGAAAAAACCAGCAAGATTATGCAGCCAACGATGTTAGGTATCTCTTCGAGGTTCATGATCGGCTGGTGTCGGAACTGCAAACCCGGAACCGCTTGGACTGGGCTTTGCTGGAATGTCAGTTGTTGCAAGAGAAGGTGAAGCCGAGTGTCTCGCCAGAGCTGGCTTGGACCCGAATTAAGGAAGCCCGCCATTTAAAGGGTAAATCACGTTGCGTTGTCTCCGTGTTGGCACGTTGGAGAGAAACGACCGCGCAACGGAAAGATGTCCCGGTTCGGTTCGTGCTTTCCGATCTGGCTCTTGTGGGGATAGCTCAACGCGCACCGGCCAGCCTGAAGGAGCTGCAAACAATTAGGGGACTCGACAGTCGTTCTTTGAACCACGCTTTGGCACAGGAACTCCTAGGTTTGGTGGCTGAAGGCTTGAAAATGAGCGCAGACGAAGTAGCAACGCTAGAAGTCGATGATGGACCGAAGTTAGGAAATGAGATGAGGGCCGCCGTTAATCTGGTGTCAGCGTGGATTTCACAGGTGGCCAAAGACGAGGCCCTCGATCCGGCGTTGCTCGCAACTAGGTCGGATATTAATGACCTCTTGCGGGGAGCTGAAAACCCTCGTCTAGCTACTGGATGGCGGGCCGATTTAGTGGGTACACGAATCCGCGATTTGGTTGAAGGACGCGCTTCTCTAGCGTTTGACACCCGAGGAGGGTTGCTGCTGGAACCCCGGTCTGCTTATGTCGGAGAAAATAAAGATAATTTCGAACGCTAACGACCCAATTTTTGTGTGGGATATCTGCTAGAAATGATGTGATTCCCGTGAGCTGGCCCGTTAGCTGGTCGGTCGGGATATAACTGTAGGCGGTTTGGAGACGAGGAGCCATCCGTGAAGAAGGGTCGTCATCGCCGATACGAAGAGGCGCGAAAATTTCAGAGAGAAAACGCTGCCGCGTTCTCAGTCGAAGACTTTGAATTCGATGAACCTGATTTGTTCACGAAGGAAGAAGAAGACGCGCCAGACGATCAGTATGGTGATCTCGCAGATAAATACGATGATTATTCCGAACTTGCAGATAAGTACGCTGATTTTGACGACACGGAAGACGAAAAATCTTAAGGTTCTGCGCTTAGTTTCGGCGCACAGTCGGGTGTGGAAGAAGAACGAAATTCGACTTTCTTCGGTCTAACTCTGCCCTTAGCCACTCGTAAACCGTAGGCCCGCATATAGCGGATAGTTCGGCCTCCATCTGTTCATATACCGGTGTAGTTCCTACATGAGCTTGAGTATCTGACGTGCACCACCACCAAATATCTGTTTCCTCGCCGCCCCAGTCTCGTCGTTCCCATTCGCGGACCATTGTGTAAATATGCCCAGTGACTGTCTCGTGGTCCTCGCGCCGTATGGGGGCTTGCCAACATATCTCAGGCTTAAGTTCCATCGGCTTATCACCTGTCGAAAGAGCCAAGTGGTGAAACGCACACCCAGCTCCACCGGCGTGGTCGGGCCGATTCTGGAAAATGCAAGCACCATCTACGACCCTTGTGCGCCACCAACCCTCGTCGTCCTGCCATAAACCACCACCTAAAGCTTCAGCTTGCTTCTTGTATTGCCAAAGCTGAGGGGTCAGTCGCTCGGTTTGGTTACGCACATGCTTGAGGTCTTGCTCATCGGAGATGTAGGCGCCATGTGTGCAGCATCCGAGTTCTTTCTCAGGTGCAGGCTCGGGTTCAACGCCAGGGCAGCCAGCCCCGTAGATGCAAGTCCAATCACTCGCTAGGAAGGTTATGTCAAAGAGCCAAGTCCGATGCTCGCTTGGATCCTCGAAGGATAACCACTCTCGATCCGGATTAGATCCCGTTAAGGGCTTCGTCACACCCTCATCCTACGGTACGTTCGTCATCGTGCAGATATCTACTGATGCGAAGCTTTATGCGGACTTGGCGGCTGTTCTAGGGGACAGGGCCCGGTCAGGCGATTTTGAACTCGGTCTCTATGGCAAGGATGGGTCGGTCTTGCAAGGTCAACCAGCGATCGTTTGCTTGCCGTTAAACACAGACGAAGTTCGACAGATCGTCGCTATTTGTCGCCAACACGAACGCCCTTTTCTGGCTAGGGGTTCAGGCACTGGTCTGGCAGGTGGGGCAGTGCCCGTTGGTAATCCCGTCATAGTTGCGACGGCGAAGATGAATAAGGTTCTTGAAGTTGACTTAGATAACCGCATCGCCTGGGTCGAGCCGGGGGTACTTAACCTTGATCTAAGTAAAGAGTTATCGCCATTAGGGTTCCATTTCGCCCCAGATCCATCCAGCCAACAAGTTTGCTCAATCGGAGGAAACGTTGCAAATAACAGCGGCGGACCGCACTGCTTGGCATATGGAGTTACGAGCGCTCACGTAATGGCTATCGAGGTGGTTTTGCCTGACGGTAACGTAGCTATGTTCGGCGATCTGTCACCGGAACCACCTGGGTATGACCTCCGAGGCCTTTTTGTTGGGTCCGAAGGGACAATGGGGATCGCTACGAAGGTTGCTGTTCGGTTAACACCAAACCCTCCTGCGGTTCGTACGCTCCTTCTTGACTTTGCTGATGTGCGCGATGGGGCAGCGGCGGTGTCGGCCATCATCGCAGCTGGGCTGATACCAGCGGCTCTGGAGATGATGGATAAGCGGGCGATCGAAATTGTCGAAGCTTTTGTTAATGCTGGTTACCCAACTGAGGCTGACGCTGTCTTGCTCGTAGAGCTAGACGGCCTGCCGGGTGGCGTTGAACACGGAGTGGAGGTAGTCCGCTCAGTGGCGACTCGCCATGAAGTAGGAAACATCCGAGTAGCCGCTGATAACGCTGAGCGAGAGTT
>Ga0208127_1000079_pt1 | contig 45849 bp, 44 predicted proteins | sample ETNtaG_6_FD_185751 | JGI IMG/M metagenome (GOLD analysis project Ga0208127, IMG submission 185751) | Marine microbial and viral communities from oxygen minimum zone, Eastern Pacific Ocean - ETNP201306SV45 (SPAdes) (version 2) | ecosystem: Environmental > Aquatic > Marine > Oceanic ... | reverse complement strand
TTATAAAATGTAACTTATGACTAGAAAAAAAAATTTTTATTCAGCTTTATCCGAATATAAATCTTTGAATATGTATAAAGGTACAAGCTTAGAGGACGCAATTATGATGAATAATGATAACGAGAGCTTAGAAAAACTACTTAAATTCTTGATCGTTCCTGCAGTTAGTCTTGCTTCTCTTGTTATGACAGCTGTAATTCTTTTAGCTCTGTACCTCTTTTATTACGCCCTTGTTGAATATAACCCTACTATTTGGGATATGTTAGGTTCTAAAGCGCTATAGATTGAAAAATCAAAATTCTAAAAATATTCTTTTTGATGACTTAAGACACGTTGGGGATCCTGTATCCGATGCCGCAGTTGATTTCATTTATAAAGATAATTTACATTTCATGAAAGAAATGCACTCAGCAGATCTATTTGAAAAAAAATTTCCAACTGAAATTCAAAACTTAATAGAAGACACTAAAGAAAGATCTAAAATTATTGATAAAGAAATTTTATCTACGGGTCAAACATTATTTGCAAGACATGCTACTGATATACTCTTCGCTTTATTTCATGCAGCTTTACCAGAATGTTATGCTGCTGCTAGAGGAAGCAGAGTATTGGTTTACAACAAAAATATGTTAAAAAATCCAAGAAAGAGACTTTTTGAAACTAGTACGTTTGTAAAAAACGTCATGGATAAAAATAATTTTCATAAAAATAATAAAGGTTTATTTGCATGCCTTGAATTAAGATTTATACACAGTTTGATTAGAAGAAATATAGATATAAATGAATTAAATGAAACTCCAATAAACCAGGAAGATATGCTAGGCACGATAATTGCTTTTTCAGAGGTATGCTTGAACGCTTTAGAAAAATTAGGAATGAATTTTGACAATGATGAATCTAATGCTTTTATAAAAAGTTGGAGCTATGTTGGTTATATGATTGGAATTAATAATGAAATCTTACCAGAAAATAGATTTGAATCACAAAAATTAAGAAAAATTATAAGTGACAGAAATCATGAATATTCAAAAGATGGGGTTATCTTAATGAATGAGCTAAGAAGATTTCAAAAAAGAAGTTTACCGATTCCAGGAATACACGTTGTTTTAGATGAATTAACAGCTAAAATGACTCATGAAAGAGTAAGCAAATCTCTAGAGTTGAAATCATCTAAAATAGCACGAAAACTTCTAATAATTATTTCAAAATTATATAGCGTAAAAGCATTTACTATAAACAAATTTCCTTTTACAAAAAGATTAATTGAAAAGATTGAATTTATGCTCCTTAGAAATTCTCTTTTTGTACAAAGTATTATAGAAAATAAGAGAAACCCTGAAGAATTAATAAAATCAAAAAATGAATAACTCAATTACAATAATGGGATCTGGAAACACAGGTCTTTCTACTGCTTTAAAACTAAAACATGATGGATTTGATGTATGCTTGTTTGAACTTCCAAGCTTTTCTGAATCTACAATTGATCTCTCAAATGAACTAAAATTGATATTAGAGGGTAAAGATTATTATTTAACTTTAGATTTAGTTACTAATGAAATAGATAAAGCATTAAGCTTTTCAAAAATAATAATCCTTTGTGTTCCAGCATATGCCCACAAAGGATTTGCTAAAGCATTATCAAATAGAGTTACCAAAGACCACATAGTTATACTAATGCCTGGAACGCTAGGTTCACTTGAATTTAAAAATATCCTTGAGCAAAATAATTCTGAGATACCTATATTAGGAGAAACTGACACTTCTCCATATGTATGTAGAAGAACAGGTAATAAAGAAGCAACTATTCTTGGAATTGTACCTTCATTAGGAATAGGTATTATGCCTAAGAGTCAAAGTGATGAATATAATGAAATTCTAAAAAACTTTTTCCCAACACTATCTCCATATAAAGATGTACTGGAATGTGGGTTATCTTCTTTAAACCCTGTCATGCATCCAGCAGGAGTTTTACTAAACTCTGGAAGAATAGAAAAATCTGAGGGTGAATTTTATTTTTACAAAGAAGGTGTAACTCCCAGCGTATCTAATGTTATTAATGCAGTAGATAAAGAAAGAAGAAATATAGCAAATATTTTTGATCATAATCTTCCAAATATTGCTGATTCATTTCATCAAGCGGGATTTGGTATAAAAGGGAATCTTGAAGAAACTATATCCAGTAGTAAAATGCTTACATCTTTAAAAGCACCAGGTGTAGTAAATCACAGATGGATGACAGAAGATGTATCTTATGGGATTTATACATGGAGTCTGCTTGGTAAAAAATTTGAAGTACCAACAGAAACCATGGAAAACCTAATCAGTCTAGGCTCGACATTACTTAATATAGACCTTACAAAAGAAAGTAGAGACTTAGAAGATTTAGGTATAAGTGGATTAACTTTAGAAGAAATAAAAAAAATATTATAATTACATTTTTTTCAGATCAAATCCCAAGTTTAATTCAGCCTTGATATTATCAAACCATTCAATTACTTTATAGTGATATGGTATTCCATTTTTTAATCTAATTTGTGTTTCTTCGTACTCTGGAAGTCCTGCATATACTACTCTATCTTCTCCATCAACTGGTGGAGTATTTGCTAGTCCTGATAAAAAGTCATCCATATCTTTTTTGAATTTATCAACTTCAATAAATCCATCAATCTTAATTGCTTGAACAAAATGCCCCATTTCTCCGTAGGTATTAGGTGGCATTAAGAATCCTGCGCCCATTCCACTTAGAATGTCACAAAAAACTTCTGCTACAGCTGCATATCCATATCCTTTATGTGAGCCATTTTCCCTTGTTCCTCCAAAAGGAAGCATCATGTAATCTTCTCTATTATCAGGTAAATCAACCTCACTCAATACTGGATTTCCATTTGAATCAGTTATCCATGCTGGATCCATTTTTGCTCCCACTCTTTTGGCTAATGAAAGTTTATTTCCAGCAACTTGAGTTGTAGCTATATCAAATACAAAAGGAGGTTCTTTGTCCGCAGGGACTGCATAAGCCCATGGATTAGTAGCAAATCTTTTTTCAGCACCATGTGTTGGGACTGAACTTAATGAATTTCCTGCAGTCATTGTTAGACCAATCATGTCATGCTCTAGAGCCATCATTGAATGATAAGCTAACATACCAATATGTCTAGAATTATGTACTGCAACTGAACCTGAACCATATTTTTCTGCTTTTTCTATTGCAATTTCCATAGCTTTAGGCAAAACATGCAATCCCAGTCCATCATCTCCATCGATATTAGCAGTAGTTGGAGTTTCCCTTGTTATTTTAAAATTTGGATTAGGATTTATTCCTAGATCTTTAGGCCCTGCTGCAAATCTATCAACATAAACTGGAAGCATATTTGAGACTCCATGACTTTCACAACCTCTAAGATCACTAGTCATCAAAACTTCAGATGAAAGTTGAGCATCATCTTCAGATAGACCCATTTTTATGAATATTTCTTTGGTAGCTTCAGTCATTGATTCTGAGTCAATCAATACTTGATCTTCTTTAGGTACTAAAAATCTTTCTAACATTTTTTCTCTCCAAACGATAAATTAATTAAATATTATGAGTTATAATTTTGTAATATATCTTAATTCAAAAGTTTTTATTATATTAAAACCTTTAAAAATTGAAGTTATACCTTGCCCCCATAGCTCAGTGGCTAGAGCAGATCCCTCTTAAGGATAAGGTCCAAGGTTCGAATCCTTGTGGGGGTACCAAAATAGTTTTTTTTTTACCAAAATACTCTACATATTTTGTGTTGCTTACAAGAATAATTAGTAGTAAGGTTTCATCAATACATAAATAAGGTCTAATATTTGTTTAACCCATTTAATAAATCATCAAATACAAATAAAATTAATTATTTCTCATCCTTACAATATCCTGATTTTTTTAGAATGTGGTTAGCAGGATTATTTGCGGGGTCATCACACTGGGCCCTAATTGTTATAAGAGGATGGGTTGTATATCAAATTTCTGATAGCAGCATGTTAGTTGGGTTGGTTACATTTTCTGCAATGATTCCAATGGTTTTAGTGAATCCTTTTATAGGCTATTTAGCTGATAAATTTCAAAGACGTAGAATTTTACAATTTATGTTTTTCATAAACTTTATTCATAATTTAGTGCTTGCTATTTTGTATTTTATGGATCTAATCGTACCATGGCACTTAGTAATTTTAGCTTTTATTCAAGGAACAGCGAGAGCATCACAAATGCCTTCAGGACAAGCATTAGTCCCAAATATTGTACCCAAAGAAAACCTTCTGAATGCAGTGGCTTTAAATATGTCTACAGTTCACGCTACAAGATTACTAGGGCCCCTAGCAATAATGCCTTTCTTAAGTTATTTTGGAAAAAATGACAGCACATTAAGTGGAACGGATATTGCTTTCTTTATCTGTACAGGCTTCTATGCTTTGAGTTTTATATTTGCACTTATGATTAAGAATCCCTCTACAGGAAAGGTAAACTCAGAATCTTTTATTGAAGGTTTTACTGAAGGTATAAAGTTTGTACACACGAATAAACCTATATTTATAGTTATTGGAATAACAACATTACATTGCATGCTAACAATGTCTTTTGAGTCAGTCCTCCCATTTTTTTCAGTAAACAAGTTAGGTGAAGAGGGCTTAGCAGTTAGCTTTTTAATGATGTTTGTAGGTGTAGGGTCTTTGATTGCATCTCTTTTCCTTGCTGGCGCTAGTGACGAAAAATTAAAAGGTAAGACTTTTTATATATTTGCACTTATGAGTGGTATTGCGCCTATCATATTAGGGACATCAACAAATTTATACTTATCCTTACTTGCAACTATGCTAATGGGAATTGGCCAAGCAGGTTTCATGATAATTTCACACACTATCATACAACTAATATCTCCTGATTATGCTAGAGGTAGAATAGCAGGTATTTATGCTATGTATGCTGGAGGAAGCATGGCTTTATTTAATTTTATAAATGGCTTTACAGCAGATTTTATAGATCCTGGATTTTCAATTGCTGCACAGGGAATTCTTTTTACTTTAATTGTGATCTTTACTAAAAATGAAGAAGTTCTTAGAAGTATTTACTCTGGAGAATCAAGAAAGTTTGCTACCTAACTATCTCATCCTGTTTTTTGAGTTCCACATATCAGGATTTTTTCCTAAATATTGCTTAATCGTTTCAGTTGCTTGAGAAAGGGTTTTGATTGTTTCTTCATCCAATTTGTAATCGAAAGCAGGTAAATTCAATTCTAATTCATCAGTATTACGAGCTCCGACTAATAATGAAGTAACATTAGTTTGGTGCCTAACCCAAGCTAAAGAAATTTTAGCAGGATGTTCTCCTAGCTCATTAGAAATTTTCTTTATCTCATTGATAGCAAAAAAGACTTCTTCTTCACAACCGCTTTCATCATGATTTGCTAAAGGTCTATCTTGACTAAATAACCGAGATCTTGAAATACCGTTAGGAACGTTATCTGCAGAATTATATCTTCCAGTTAATAATCCTTGAGCCAAAGGACTATAACAAATCATTCCAATATTATTTTTTTTTGATTCGGGTAAAATTTCATGTTCAATGGGTCTCCAAAGTAGATTATAAGGGACCTGATTAGTTGTAATTTTTGAAAATTTTAATATTTCATTTAGATCTATAACTCCAAAATTACAAACTCCTAATGATCTAACTTTACCTTTTTCAACTAATTTATTCAAAACTTCCATAGAATCTTCTAAATTAACATTATGATTTGGCCAATGTATTTGATATAAATCTATGAAGTCTGTTGAGAGTCTTCTCAAACTACTATCACATGCTTGTTCAATCTGATCAACAAACAAGTTATTTGGACTAATTTTAGTAGCTATTACAGAATTATTTCTTTTATTTAATAAAGCTTCTCCTAATATTTCCTCAGAATGAAAATCGTCATTATAACCTTCTGCAGTATCAAAGAAGTTAATACCATTATCCAATGCTGAATGAACGGTTTTAATAGAATCATTTTTATCTTGAAATCCCCATACTGACCCTCCAGCAAAAGGCCAACATCCTAAAGCAAATTCAGAAACTTTAATGTTTGATTTTCCAAGATAGTTATATTTCATTGACTATGAATTAATATGTGAAATAATTTCTTATAATTAGTATATTCTATTTTGAAATAAAGGAGAACAGATGTATTTAGGTGCAGCATCAATGATTGGAACTACTGGAGCTGGATATAGTGGTAATATACCACATGAATTTGATGTACTAACTTACACAAATGAAGACTTGAAAGAAGTTGCTGATATTGGTTACACAGTACATAATATTGTAATATCTGATCCGACTGTATATTCAGAAGAAAATATAAATGAAATTAAATCTAGGTTTCATAATAATTCTGTATTGATGGGAAATTCTAGAGGAACATATGGTGGAGGTTTAGTTAGTCCTGATGAAAATATCAGAAAAAATACAATTTCATTTGTTGAACAAATGTGTGGGCTATCTGTAAAACTGGGATGTCCAAGTACATATCTAAGACCAGGCAGTGTTAATGAAAAAGGTGCTTGGTTACCTCACCCTGAAAATCACACAGAAAAAGTATTTGACAGACTCGTTGATTCAACTAAAAAAATTTGTAAAGTAGCTGAATCTGAAGGTATGCTACTAATTTTAGAAGGAGGGTACGTTTCTCCTGTTTACTCAGCAAGTAAAGTTAAAGATTTTTTTGATGCTGTAGGATCTAAGAATCTTAAGTTTAATCAAGATCCTGTTAATTTTTTATCATCACTCGAACAAGCATATAATACTAAGGAGTTTTTAGAAGAATTTTTCACGCTTCTTGGGGAATATACAATTAGTGCTGATCTTAAGGATTTCAAAGTTATTGATTCTTTGCTATTTCAGCTTGAGGAAGAATATTTAGGTTATGGAATGATGGACCAAGTTTATTTCCTCAAGAGAATGCAGGAAATATGTCCAAAAGCTCAAATCTTAGTGGAGCACATCCCAAGAGAAAAATTTCAACCTTCATACGTAGAAGTTATGAAATTTTCTAAAGAAGCTGGAATTATTTGGGAAAAAGTAAATAATTAGATCAGATACAAAATATCTCTTTACTTTAAATGAATAATATATATAACATTTCTTTTATTTTTCTATTTGAAGTAAAATATGCCACTTTTTTACTTATGTAAAAATTCTCACAATGATATTCTATTATGAGAAGAGAATTCATTTGAAAATTAATATATTTTCTTGTGCATTTTTTATTCAACAACAAATGTTTAATAAAATTTGAATTGGGATACTATGGTAGCTGAAAATAAAATTGGTTATTTAATTCTAAATACTGGGACACCAGATGAGCCTACAATTCCTGCCCTACGAAGATATCTAAAAGAATTTCTTTCTGATCCTGACATGCTTGATTATCCATCAACTAAAGCTCCAGAATTATCTACTGGACTTAATGTCTTAAAGAATAAAGTTGCATCTGTACTAAGATGGATGATTGTAAACTTAATTGTTGTACCTTTCAGACCAGCTAAAATTCAAGATAAATATCAAAGTATTTGGACCGAAGATGGTTCTCCCCTTCTAACTAACACCGTTAAGTTTACTGAAAAACTTAAAAAATATACAAATGGCAATATAGAAATTGGTATGAGATATGGAAATCCTTCGATTGAAAGTGCTATTAAAAAATTGCAGGCTAAAGGTACAGAAAAAATATTTTTAGTTTCAATGTTCCCTCAATATGCTGAGGCAACATCAGGATCTACTTTTAGAGAAATTGAGAGAGTTTTAGACTCTGAAAATTATCATCCTGAACTTGTAAAAGTTGAACACTATTATGATGAAGATTTTTACTTAAAATCACTAGCCAAAAGTATTGTCGAATCTGAAGAATATAAAAATAGTGAGTATCTACTTTTTAGTTTTCATGGACTTCCAGTAAGACATTTGACTAAAGCAGATCTTTCAGAATCTCACTGTCAAAAAATAGAAAATTGTTGTGAAAAAGTTAGCGAGAATAATGAATATTGCTACAAGTCACATTGTGTAAAGACAATTATGAAATTAGCTGAAATTCTTGATCCTGACAAACCTTTCAAAGTTTGCTATCAAAGTACGTTTGGTCCAGAAAAATGGATACAACCAAACATTGTTGACGTTCTTGAAGACCTTGCTGAAAAGGGAGTTAAGAAGGTATCAGTAGCTTGTCCTTCCTTCACGGCAGACTGTTTGGAAACGCTTGAAGAAATAGCAGTGGAAAATCATGAAGATTTTGAAGCAAATGGTGGAGAATATGTAAAGCTTATTCCTAGCCTAAATGATAATGACGACTGGGTTAAGGGATTTGCAAGCTATCTACATGAAAAAGAATTAGAAACATCTCAAAAATAAAAATTATCTAAGTAATTTCTTTTTTAATCTGACAAAGTTTTTCAAATAATAATGATATATGAAACCTTTAATTTTAGGTTTACCTAATTTATTTCTAAGATCATTTTCCCAGTCTGTAGCAGGGCATGTAAGTTCTTTTGAAAAAATTAAATATATTGTCCAGCTAAACAATGGAAAGGTTATGTACCAAGGGGCATTAATTATATAAAAAGGAATAGAAAAAAAAGTTACTACCAAAAAAATATGATGGCAAATAATAAGTAAATAAAGCAATAATTTATTTGAAATATTTTTTTCCTTTTATTACAATAACCGTATATTTAGCGTACATCAAAATATATTAATTTTCTTTATATTTTGGAATGAATAGTTTATTTTGAAAATCTAAAAATTCTACTACCAAGTCTATCTGTGACATAAAATTTTCCTTTGTGATAATGAATATTGCTAGGTTTCCATGATTCCATATGATAGATATCTGTCATATCTCCATCATTATTTAAGACAGCTATGGCACCAATACCAGGCAATGTTTGGTAAATATTATCATCTTCATCAACTGTAATACCATCTGGATATCCAGGATCAGCAAATCTTCTAAACATTTGAGGTTCTATATTTTCATCAGATAGCAAATCTTCCATAATAACTAATCGATTTGCTCTTGTTTCTGATATTAAAATTTTATTTTCAATATTTGCAATACCACTAGGAAATGCTAAATCTGCCAAAAATATCTCTATTTTATTGTTTGTTGATAATTTGTATACAGGACTAATACAAGGATTGGGGAAAGGATTTCTTATAGGATCAGTAAAAATTATTTCATCTGAATGAGTAATAATTAAGTCTGAAGGCCCATTAAGTTGGATATCTTCATATTGATTACATAGAACAGAAATACTACCATTTCCTAAGCTTATCCTAAGAATAGATCTTCTTGCAGCATCTGCTGCAACAAGAGCATTGAGTTTTTTAGAGAATGCAATACCTAATGGTCTTCCTTTTGTATTAGCATGAGTCTTGATGTCTTTCTTAGAAATCAAAAATATTTTACCGGTAGAAGCTGAAGATACATAAATATTATCTTTTTCATCTAATGTTATTCCTTCTGGGTGAGGAATAGCTGAAGATATCTCTTCAAGGTTTTTAGGTAAATTTGGTTGTAAATTGCTTAAAATAAATACTCTCCTAATTATTCATCAAGATCTTGATCATTCCACAATGATCCTCTTTTAGCTAGCGCAAATTCAGCTAAAATTTGCTCAATAGCTTCAGGAGTAAGATCTTCTTTGGAATTTTTTACTTTATTTTTCTTAGTTTTTGTTGTAGATTTTTCTTGAATTGTTAATCTTGGTTGGTCATCACCCCAATAAATAGTTTGATGAGGGAAAGGGATTTCAATTCCTTCAATATCAAATCTTGCTTTTATTCTTCTAATAAGTTCAGATCTTAAATTCCATTGCTTCATAGGTTTACAATCACCTAGTATCCTAATAGTAATACATGAATCATCTAAAGATTGAATCCTAAGAACCTGAGGTGCCTTAATAATATTTAGTCCTATAACAGGATCTGCAGAAATTTCATTTCCTATTTGATTTAGGATCATAATTACTCTTTCAAGATTTTCTTTATATGCAACACCTACGTCTAACACAACTCTAGAATAATTTTTAGTTCTATTTGCAGAAACTGCTATTTCACCATTTGGAACTACGTGAACAGTACCTTCTAAATCTCGAAGTATAGTCCGTCTAAGATTAATATCTTCAACAAGACCTGATGTCCCAGCAATAGTAACGACATCTCCCGTTCTATACTGGTTTTCAGCTATAACAAAAATACCACTAATTAAATCTCTAATTAGGTGTTGAGCTCCAAATCCTACTGCTATTCCAACTACTCCAAATCCAGCTAAAACAGGACCAACAGGAATAGATAGTTTAGAAAGTATCATAAATAAACCAGATACTATAACTATAATTTGAGCTCCTCCAGTGAAAACTCTTGATAAAGTTGTTGCTCTTTTTTCAGATTCTTCATGTTCTCCATATTCAGATCGACTCATAACAAATGTAGTTACAACTCTAGGAAATATTCTTTCAATAATTCTAACAATCCACCAAATAGCTAAAATCATAATTATAATTATTATCCCTTCGGAAAATAGCCATGAAAAAATACTCACGGATTTATCTTGAAAATAAGAAGAAACTGGTGAAACATTGATTCCTATTATTGACAGTAATCCAACTGACATTATAGATAATAAGAATATTAATACAGATGTATCAAAAGCTTTAGTATCCAGCATAGAAACAAAAATACCTACATCTCTAGTTTCATCACGATTTTTAAGTTTTATAGCAAGTGTAGAAATTTTAGGGCGTGCAAATTTATGAAAAATAAACCAAACTATAAAGATGAATAAAATCAAAAATATAGCCCATATGCCCTCACTCAAAAACCATTTTGTGAAAGTTTCATAACCTAAATAATTTAAAACTGAATCTAAAAAATCATCCATAATCAATCTATATATTGTTTTATTATGAATTTATTCTTAAGAATCTATCTAGTGAAATTAATTACGTGTATTAAGAAAAATCTAATAAATCTAAATCTGCCGTCATATACTGCGAAGGTTTCAGTTTTCCTAATGAGTATGGACCATAATTTGTTCGATGCAAATCTAGCACAGAAAATTTAAAATACTTAATAATATTTCTTATTTCCCTATTTTTACCTTCAGACAAATAAAGTTCATAAACAGAAAGCTTTTTATTAGATTTTTTAGGAAAAATTTTTATAGGTTTATAGTAAAAATCACCGATTCTAAGTCCATTCTTAATTAATTTCAATTGTATTTCTGATAGCTTCCCATTTATAACAACTTGATATTTTCTTTGAATTTTATTTCTAGGAAGTTCTAAAAATCTAGACAAATCTCCATTATTTGTAAGTAGTAATAAACCAGAAGAATCTTTGTCTAATCTACCTACACTAAATAATCCATTAAAAGATTTAGGAAGATCATCAAAAATAGTCATCCTCTGCTTTTCGTCTTTTTTTGTCACTAATAAACCTTTGGGTTTGTAATAAAGGTATAGCTCTGTAACATCTTGATAACGAATTCTTTCACCGTCAACAATAACAACTGATTGATTAGAAACATTTAACGCAGGTGAAGTAATCAATTCTCCATCTACGGAGACCTCTCCATTTAGCACTTTAATTTCAGCATCTCTACGAGAGCATAAACCTGACTTTGCAATAAATTTAGCTATTCTAATTTTTTTATTGGTGTTAAGATTTAACATAATCTAATAATATATCAAACAAGTAAATGAAAATTCTAGAGTTTATTTTTACTAATATTTCCTTAAGAACTTATACAATTTCGGCAACTATAATATTTACAGCATTATTCTATTTTATAACTATTTTTTTAATTAAATTTTACTCTTCTGAATCCGAAAATAATCAATACAGTGGCTCTAATGGAATCCATATAATAATCAAGATCTTTGTATTAATGTTTTCATTATTAGCCGGTTTTTTTGCTCAGGGGATTGTATCTGAGCTATATATTTTTAGAGACTGGGAATGTTCTATGAGAGGGAATTGTTTATAAATCTTATAAATATTTATTTACAATCTCCATAAATAATTTAATAAATGCAATAATGGAACAAGGAGAGCTTTATGGATACTATTGGAAAAAAAATTTATGAGTATATAAAAAAAAGATATATACTTGGATTACTACTTCTTTTCCCATTAGCAGTTACTTATTTTGTAGTATCTTTTGCATTCACTAGTCTAGATTCAATATTACAGCCTATTTTTAGATGGATTTTCGGTAATAATATACCAGGAGCAAGTTTTATAACTCTTTTTGTTTTAGTTTTTCTTGTTGGAGCACTTTCTTCAAATAGAATTGTAAAAAGTTCCCTTAAGGTTTTTGAAATTGTTGTTGATAAACTCCCACTAATTAATGGCGTTTACACTACATCAAAACAAGTTTCTACAGCTTTTTCTGGTGGTGGTAAAAAAGGTGGGTTTAGTCGAGTTGTAGCTATAGAATATCCAAAAGATAATAACTGGACAATTGGATTTCTAACTAATGTAATAAATTTCGACGGAGAAGATCACGGGTTTGTATATATGCCATCAACTCCAGTTCCAAATACAGGATGGCTTTCAATAGTTCCTACAAATAAAATCAAACATCTCAACATTTCTGCTGAAAAAGCAATGAGAATAATTGTAGCTGGTGGATTGGGTGCAGGAGACTCACTAAACTCGATTAAAGAATAATGATTAAAAATGAAGAACAATTTATAAGGTTTTTATCTAAAAATTATGACAGTATAAATAAATTGCCATCTGGTTGGTTAGGAATTGGAGATGACACAGCTATCGTAAATATTAATTCTGATGAACTTTTTTATTGTGCTGATGCTCTTGTACAAGATGTTCATTTTAGAAAAAATACAAGTTTATACAATGTGGGTTGGAAAGCAATCGTTTCAAATCAAAGTGATATAGCTGCTATGGGGGGAAAGCCACTAGCTTTCACAATAACATTAGGAATAAATAAGCAAGTTTCTGAAAAAGGATTAAGTGATTTATACAAAGGAATGGACTCTGCTTGTAAGAAATTTGGAGGTTATTTGGTAGGTGGAGACGTAGTAAAAAGTAAAGATTTTTTCATATCAGTATCAGCTATAGGAAAAAGGTTCATAAAAGATAAAACCTTACAAAGGGATTCTGCAAAATCTGGAGATGTAGTAGCTGTAACCGGTGAGATTGGAAATTCCATAGCAGGATTTGAACTTTTAGAAAATAATAGCAATATTTCAAATAAACAAACTAAAAAATTTCTTGAACCGGTTCCTAAGATTATTGAAGGAAAATTAGCAATAGAAGAAGGTATAATCTGTGGCATGGATATTTCTGATGGATTACACAAAGATTTGAAAAGAATTTGTGAATCATCAAATGTAAAAATTGAAATTGATTTTGAAAAAATCCCTTATGATAAATTTTTGGAATCTTATTTTAATGATGATTTTTATAATAAAATCATAACTTCAGGTGAAGAATATGAATTGATACTAATTGCTCCAATTAGTAAAATAAAGTCTCTAGGGAAAAAAATAGATATTTCAATTATTGGGAAAGTAACAGATAATAAAAATCCTGAAATAGTTTTTTATAAAAACAACAAAAAAATCAACTTAACTTCAGAAAGCTTTGATCATTTTGGATAATAAATTTGAACATTTTTCAAAATCTAATGAACAGTTAGAAGAAACGATAATCTCAAACTCTTTAAGTGAGACTAATGAGCTTGGATTAAGAATTGGAGAAAATTTATCAAATGGAATCATTATTCTTCTATCTGGTGATCTAGGCGCAGGTAAAACTGAGTTAGTAAGAAGTATAGTTAAAGGTTCTAAAAGTGATGGATTCGTTAGAAGTCCAACCTTTGTATTAATAAATAACTACGAGGGTCCAGTTAACATTACTCACTGTGATTTTTATAGAATGGAAGAAGGATTAGAAGCAGAAGAAATTGGAATAGAAGAATATTTTGATGAAACAGCTACTCTTATAGAATGGCCAGAAAGAATAATAAAAAGCCTGCCATCAGATTGTGTAATAATTAAGATTTTTTTTACAGATAGTGAAAATCAAAGAAAATTCTTAATGTTCTCATCTGGAAATGAATCCAAAAACTTTATTAACGGACTAAAATGAATCATTTATTTATTGATACATCAACAAGAAATTGCTCTATGTTTTTAAGCAAAGAGAATAAATTGACTTACTCTAAAATTTGGGTAAGTAATAATAATCATAGTGAAGAATTGAGTGAATATTTTTCTGATATTAAAGACTCTATTGATGATTTAGAATACTTAGGAGTTTTAGTAGGTCCAGGAGGTTTTAATTCAATTAGAATAGGAATTTCTTTCGCATTAGCCATATCTTTATCAAAAAACTTAAAGATGATTGCCTTACCTACGCATTTAGTTCAATCAATTGATTTCATTAAGGATAAAAAAGAAATAACGTCTATAATTCAATGTGGGAAAAATATGACTAGTTGGGCAGAATATAAAAATGGACTATTCACTCCGAATAATTCAGGAATAACAAAAGATAGAAAATATGAAGGAATAAATTACTGTGGTGAAACAGATGACCTAGGTGATAAAAACCCTAGGCCATACGATAAAATATTAAAAGCTTCGGAATTCATCATAGAAAATGAAGGATATACAGACCCAGAAAATATACTTCCTATTTATGCTCGTGAACCATCAATTAGCATTCCAAAAGAACCATACAAAAAACTTATAAATTAAGGAGAAATAATGGAAACTACATTAATATTAATAAAACCAGACGGAGTTCAAAGGTCTCTATCAGGTGAAATTTTGCAAAGGTTAGAAAGATCTGGGTTAAAAATAAGCGGGTTAAAGTTATTACATGTTGATGAAACTTTAGCAAAAAAACACTATGCAGAACATGAAGGCAAACCATTTTTTAATGATCTAGTTGAATATATATGTTCTGCTCCAATTATTGCTTTAGCTCTAAGCGGACCCAATGCAGTTCAAAAATCTAGAAGCTTGATAGGCAAAACAAATCCGTTAGAATCAGAGCCTGGAACTATAAGAGGAGATTTTGGATTAGAAATTTCAAGAAATCTAATACATGGATCAGCAACTACAGAAGATGCAATAAGAGAAGTAAATATTTTCTTTGATAAAAGTGAGATTTTAGATTACAGTAAGTCTACTGATTCTTGGGTTGTAGAATCATAAAATTCTAAGAATTTCAGAAGATTGAGACCACAATGATTCAAGATCGTATTTTTCTCTTTGATCTTCTAAGAAAAGATGAATAACCAAACCAGGAAAATCAAGAAGAACCCATCCACTATTAGATACTCCCTCTCTGTGATTTATTTTAACGTTATTTGATTTTAAAAATTTAGAGATCTCAGTAGTACAAGATTGCAAATGTTGAGTCGTCATTCCTGTAGCAATAATAAAATATCCAAAATAATCTGACTGCTTAGATACATCTAGTATTAGTACGTTGGAAAGAAGTTGATCGCTCATTATTTGAGCGGTATCTGATACTACTTGTGAAAAATCTTTTGTGTTTATAACAAAATCCTTTGATATAATTTCTTTGTTATCTTTATTTAATTTTAGTGTATATCAACTAAATAATTAATCATATAAATAAAATAAAATGAAAAAAAATAAATCTAGAGTATTAGTTGCAATGAGTGGAGGAGTAGATTCTTCTGTAGCAGCTATACTTCTTCACGAGCAAGGCTATGAAGTTGTTGGAATTACAATGAGATTATTTGATAATCCATTTAAAAATTCTAATGTATTAAATAAATCTTGCTGTTCTTTGGATGATGTAAACGATGCGAGAAAAACATGTAGTGTAATAGGAGCTAGACATTACTATACAAATATGGTTGATGAATTTAAGAATAAAGTTATGAATAAATTCGTAAACGAATATCAAAAAGGCAGAACTCCTCACCCCTGTTTATCATGTAACCATAGTCTTAAATTTGACTCTTTGTTTAATAAAGCTGATGAATTGGGAGCAGAATTTATAGCAACTGGGCACCATGCTAAAGTTACAAATACTAATGGTAAATTTAGTGTAGAAAAAGCGTCTGATCAAAATAAAGATCAATCTTATGTTTTATTTACATTAGGTCAAGAAAAATTAAAGAGATTATTGTTCCCTGTAGGAAATTATTCCAAAGAAGAAATAAGAGATATCGCAAAAAAATATAATTTATCACATGCTGAAAAGCCTGATTCTCAGGATATATGTTTTATACCCAAAGGTAATTATAGAGACTTCTTAAAAAACAAAATCAAACCAATTAAGGGTACTATCTTTGATGAAAAGGGAGAAAAACTAAAAGATCACGATGGTATTCACAATTTCACTATAGGCCAAAGAAAAGGTATTGAAATTGGAGGTTTAAATAAAAAAGTTTATGTCAAAAGTATCGATAGTTCTAATGGGGATGTGATTATTTCTGATAACGAAAAACTATTTGAAAAAGAATTGATAGCAGATCAGATAAATTGGACTAAAGGTTTCACTCCAAAAGATAAATTAAGAGTTAAAGCAAAAATAAGATATAACGCTATAGAACAAAATGCTGTTGTGAATATAATTTCCAAAGATGAAATTTCTGTAGTATTTGATAACCCTGTTAGAGCTATAACACCTGGGCAGCCAGTTGTTTTATACCAAGGAGAAAAAGTCTTAGGTGGAGGAATAATAAAAAACTCTATTCCAATAAAATCAGAAGCTAATGTCTAACTTAGATTTTGAAAATGAACTTTGGAAATCAGACTTTAAGTATATTTGTGGAATCGATGAAGTTGGAAGAGGTTGTTTAGCTGGTCCAGTTTATGCAGGTGCATCTATCCTAAAAAATACAACTGATTTTAATTCTGAGATTTTTTTAGAAATTAATGATTCAAAAAAAATTTCTGAAAAGAAAAGAGAAAAACTATACGATTATATAAATGAAATTGCTACAAATTCTGTTGGAATTTGTACAGTAGAAGAGATTGATGAAATAGGTATTCAGGATGCTGTTAAGTTATCTATGATAAGAGCAATAGAAAATCTAGAAATAACTCCAGACTACTTATTGATAGATAGTATGAAATTAGAAATCAACATACCACAAAGAAGTATCGTTAGAGGTGATCAAAAGTCCAAGAGTATTTCTTCAGCATCAATTATAGCCAAAGTTGCAAGAGATAAATTAATGAAATATGAGTATGCAAAAAAATACCCAACTTATAATTTTGAGAAGAATAAAGGGTATGGAACAAAAAAACATATTGAAGCTATAAATGAATTCGGTATAACTAGAATACATAGAAAAACGTTTGAACCAATAAAAAGTATGATAGGAAATGAATAATGAAAAAGATTAATGGTATTTACGTAATAATAGATCCCGATTTTATAAATTCTGAAAATCCAGTTGATATGACTAAAAAGGTTTTAGACGGTGGAGCAAAAGTTATTCAACTTAGAAACAAACATGAAAACACAACAGAAACCATAGAATGGGCTAAAAAAATTAGTAGATTATGTTCAGAATATGGTGCTATTTCTATTATAAATGACAGGATAGACATTGCATGTTTATCAGAAGCTGATGGTGTTCATTTAGGTCAAAATGATGTTTACCCAGATGATGTCACAAAAATAACGGATAAAAAATTAATTATAGGAACCTCAAACGCACTAATCGAAGAGATAAATATTTCAGAAAAAAATAATAGCTCATATATAGCAATTGGAAGTATTTTCCCAACAATTACTAAAAATAATACAAGGCCTGCAAGCTTAGAATTATTGAAGCAAGCAAAAAACATTTGTTCCAAACCCATAGTAGCAATAGGTGGTATAAATCAACAAAATATTGAAAGTGTTATTGAAACTGGTGTAGATTCTGTTTGTATCGCAACAGCAATAACTTTAGCAAAAGATCCCGAAAAAACCACTAAAAGTTTATCTAATTACTTCAATATTTAATATAGTTATTGTAAATTTATACAGTACTAACTTTTTGACCCGGAGGATTAAAACATGTCTGAAATATTATATGGAGTTATAGCGTCTATTGTTTCATTATTAGTAGCAGGGATTCTTTTCTTAAGAGTTCAAAGAATTAAAGTTGCTAATGAAGAAGTCAAGAATATTGGGAATCTTATTCATGAAGGAGCAATGGCATTTCTAAAGAGAGAATACACAGTTTTATCAATATTTGTGATTGCTGTTTTTTTAATACTTGTTGTTTTTATCGATTTAGATTTATTAGGAATAATTGGCACTAGCCAAGGAAATATAAATATGTCAATCTCATATCTATTAGGTGCAATTGGTTCTGCTCTAGCCGGATATTTTGGTATGGCTGCTGCGGTTAGAGGAAACTCAAGAACTACAGAGGCTTCACAAAAAAGTTTGAATAATGGACTTCGAGTAGCATTCAGTACAGGGGCAGTCCCTGGTTTTGCTGTAGTAGGAGTAGGTTTATTAGGAGTTTCACTTCTGTATATGATTTTTGAAAGCCCTACAGTAATTGCAGGTTTTGGTTTTGGAGCTAGTAGTGTTGGTTTGTTTGCCAGAGTTGCTGGAGGTGTTTACACAAAAGCTGCTGATGTAGGAGCTGACTTAGTTGGTAAAGTTGAAGCAGGCCTTCCTGAAGATGACCCTAGAAACCCAGCTACAATTGCTGATAACGTTGGAGACATGGTTGGAGACACTGCAGGAATGAGTGCAGATTTATTTGAATCTTATGCAGGATCTCTAATTGCAACAATAGCATTAGCAGTAGTTGCCACTCAAAGCTTAACTAGTGATTTAGTAGTTCTGCCAATCATAGTTTCAAGTATTGGTGTTCTAGCATCAATAATTGGAACATTCTTAGTTAGAACAAAAGAAGGCGCATCTATGAATAACCTATTGTGGAGTTTCAGAATAGGAATATTTGGTGCAACTATTCTTGGATTAATAGGTACAGGAATATATATAAATGCCAAAGATATGGACTTTAACTTATTATGGGTTATTTTATTTGGTAATTTACTAGGAATAATAGTTGGAACAGCTACAGAATATTTCACATCATACGAATATAAACCTGTTAAGTGGATGGCTTCACAAGCTGAGACAGGAGCTGCATCAGTAATTATCGCAGGTATTGCTGTTGGGTTGTACTCAACTGTTATACCAGCAATTACTATCGCAGCAGGAATTTTAATTTCATTCACTCTTGCAGGTGGATCTCTAGAAGAACCTATAATGGGTCTTTATGGAATCGCGCTAGCATCAGTTGGAATGCTAAGCACACTAGCTATAACCTTGAGTACAGATAGCTTTGGACCTGTCAGTGATAATGCTGGGGGGATAGCAGAACAAGCTGGATTAGACCCAGAAGTTAGAGAGAGAACAGATGCTTTAGACAGCTTAGGGAACACAACTGCAGCTACTGGTAAAGGTATCTCAGTAACTAGTGCTGTTCTAACTTCTCTTGCTCTACTAGCAACATATGCAACAGTTGCAGAGATAACAACTTTAAATCTTCTAAATCCCAAAATATTAGTTGGTGCCATTATTGGTGGTTTATTACCTTTTATTTTTGCTGGACTTACGATGGCTGCTGTTGGAAGAGCAGCAGGAGCTATGATTGAAGAAGTAAGAAGACAATTTAGAGAAATTAAAGGATTAAAAGAAGGTAAAAAAGGTGTAAAACCAGATGTAGCAAAAGCTGTAGAAATTTCTACTAACGGAGCCTTAAAGGAAATGATAGTTCCTGGAACATTGGCAATCCTTGCTCCAATTATTGTTGGTATGTTGCCTTTCTTAGGACCTGAAGCTTTGGGTAGTATGTTAGCAGGATCAATAATTTCAGGATTTCTATTAGCAATATTCCTTAACAACTTCGGAGGTGCAGCAGATAACGCCAAAAAATACATTGAGTTAGGAAATCATGGTGGAAAAGGATCTGAAGCTCATGAAGCTGGTGTTATAGGAGATACAGTTGGAGATCCTACAAAGGATACAAGTGGACCTGCATTGAATATTCTTCTAAAGTTAATGGCTATGGTTTCAATAGTATTTGGGCCACTATTTTTAAGTGTTGGTGGATAAAGATTTATTATTATAAATTCTCTCCTTCTAAAGCATCCCGCAATTAGGAGAGAATTTATAAGAAATCAATTACTGATTACATATAACTTATTAGCTATATATTCAATTAATCCTCTCTCAAGAAGATTTGATTTCCAATCATTAGGTATAGATTTATATCCGTAAAAAGCTCCTGCAAGCTGACCAAAGATTGCTGCAGTTGTATCTGCATCATCTCCTAAGTTTACAGCCATCAAAGCTCCTTCAGCAAAGGAAGAACTTCTGTCAAATGCCCACAAAGCAGCCTCAATAGATTCAGTAATATTAAGAGTTCCCTTTATATCAGGAGGGTTTTTCTCTTTGAATGAACCTAGAGCAACATTATAAATGGATTCTTCAAGAGGGATATCATTCCAAAGTTCTGAATCATAATTCAATATAGAATTTTTATCTCCTCCTTGAACAGCCTTAACTATCATTGACCCATAAAGCCTACATGCGTCAATACAAGTAGTATTATCATGAGTTGATCTTGAACTTTCTCCTGACATAATAATAGCTTGTTTTATATCTCTAATATAAAAAAGAGGAACAGGAGCTAATCTCATCAAAGCACCATTAGTTGGTTGATCTTTTACTGGAGAAATTTTTCCTGTGTTTTTAAAATTTGTGATAGCAGTTCTTGCTGTTGGTCCACATCCATATCCCCATTCTTTACAACTTAAGTATCCTTCAAACAACCATTTAGTAAATCGTTCAAGTTGATCAGACAAATCTAGTTCTTTAGTTGAAATAAGGCTATCTGCTATACATAAAGCTTGAGAAGTATCATCAGTCCAAAAAGAACCTTCAGCCATTCCAGTAACTCGATTAAATGTCCCCCTAGCCCTACCTTCAACGAGACTTCCTAGTTGGTCGCCTATAGTTAGACCTATAAATGAACCTATCCATTTATCATTAGAGAGAATTTTATTATTATCATTCATATTTATTTGGTTATATATTGAGATAATTATAAGATAATCATCTATTATTAGAGAAATTGAATTATGAAGGAATTGGATTATTTATGGAAAAAGATAAACTTTACATTTTAGGAGCAGGAACACCAACTCCTACAGAATCAAGATTTGGATCTGCTTATGTTGCTGATATTGATGGTGAAAAAATTATGTTTGATTGTGGTCCAGCAGCAACTCATAAACTTGTAAAAAGTGGATTATTCCCTACAGAAATAGATAATTTATTTTTCACTCATCACCACTTCGATCATGATATAGATTACCCTTGTTTTTTATTATGTAGATGGGACCAAAGTATTGGTAAAGAAAATACATTGAATGTGTTTGGTCCTAAATTAACAGAAAAACTTACTGAAGAGATTTATGGAGAAGAAGGTGCATTCTCTCATGATTGGAAAGCAAGAGTTAATCATCCTTTAAGTCAAAAAGTATATGTTAATCGAGGGGGGACTTTGCCTAGAACTCCACCAAAGGCAAATGCTAGAGATATAACTCCAGGTACAGTAAGAGTATCTAAAAAATGGGAAGTAGTGTCAGATGTTGCAGAACACGTTCAACCTTATCTAGATTCATTGGCATACAGGCTTGAAACATCAAAGAATAAATCAATAGTTTTCACGGGTGATACACAGCCTTGCAAGTCTGTTGTCAATCTTGCTCAGAATGCAGATTATCTTGTTTGCATGTGCTGGGATGATCAAGAAGCTATGAATGAAAACGGTGAATTTTATGGGCAATGTGGAACAGAAGGTGCCGCACAAATGGCACAAGATGCTAATGTAAAAAATTTAGTCTTAGTTCATATGGGACCTAATATTAGTAAATCTAAAAATATAGTTTCAGCAAACGAAAAAATTGGAAAAATTTATTCTGGTAATATAATATTTTCTGAAGAAATAAAATCTATTGATCTTTGGAGTAAGTAAATATCTTAGACATCTTAATAAAAAACGGAAGCGTATATTCAGGAAATACTGATAAGCCTGATTTAGTAAATATTGGAATAAAAAACTCAGTTATAGATTTTATTGGCAAAGAATCCCCAGAGTCTAAAGAAGTAATTGATGCAAACAATTATATTGTTACTCCTGGATTTATTGATTTGCATACTCATAGTGACATATCATTTCTAGTTGATCCAGAAGCAGATAGTAAACTTACTCAAGGGGTTACATTTGAGCTCGTAGGTAATTGTGGTATGAGTTTCTGTGCACCTCTTAATTCATATTCAAAGCAAACTCTTTCTGACAGACTTGGAAAGTATGATTCAGATGTAGAAGTTGACTGGGATGATTTTACTGATTGGTTAAACAAAATAGAAGCAAATAAACCTTCTATTAATGTTGCAGCACAGCTAGGACATGGAGTTTTAAGATCTTATGTAATGGGTATGAAAGCAGTATCAGCAAATCCTGATGATTTAGAAGGAATGAAAAAAGTTGTTCGGTCTTCAATAGATCAAGGAATTTTGGGTTTTTCGACTGGGTTATGGTATGCCCCAGGATCTTATTCACACACAGAAGAAATTGTTGAAATAACCAATGTAGTAGCGGAACATGATTTACTATATTCTAGTCACATACGATCGGAGAGTGATGATTCTTCAGGGTTATTTCCTGCTCATGCAGAGGCAATAGAAATTGGCAGAAGAACCGGAGCTAAAATTCAAATAAGTCATGTAAAATCAGTTGGCCCGAAATTTTGGGGAAGAGGAAATGAATTATTAGAAGGAATGTATAGAGCTAGAGAAGAAGGAATAGACGTAGCCGGTGATCAATATCCTTATGAGTGGTCAAGTACCCCTACAAGTGGATGCATGTTTCCTAGATGGAGTCTTGAAGGAGGAAGAGAGAAAACCCTGGAAAGACTAAAGGATACTAGTATAAGAGAACAAATAAAATCTGAAACCATAAATTATATAAATAGATTTCATGGAGCTGAAGGATGTGTCTTGGCAGAATTTTCAAGTGATAAAAATTTAGAAGGTATGAATCTATCAGAAATTTCTGAAGAATTTTCTTGTACACCTGAAGAAGCTGCTATGAGACTTTATGAAATTTCAGAAGGATCATTTGTATTACATTCAATGGAAGAAAAAGATATTGATACTATTGGGATGTCAGACATAATTGCAGTAGCATCGGATGGTAATTCTTTAAGAAATACTGGTCCCCTATCATCAGGGAAACCTCATCCAAGAAGTTATGGAACTAATACAAGATTTATTGAAGATATGGTTGTGAACAAAAAGCTGGTCCCGATTTCTAAGGCTATTTATAGGATGACAGCTCTTCCAGCTAGCAGACTAGGATTAAAAAGAAGAGGTGAAATAAAAAAAGGATATTTTGCTGATATTAATATTTTTAAACCTGAAGATTTAAAAGAAAAAGCTACATATGTTGACCCACATCAATATTCAACAGGAATGAAATATGTAATAGTAAATGGGAACATTGCACTAAAAGACAGTAAAAAAATATCAGGGAGATTTGGACAAGTTGTCAGATCCAAACAAGGATAAATTATGAAAAACTTAGAATTTTTTAATAGAAATCAAGCAAGAGATTTTATAAACAAAAATAAACCGATGGCAATTATTCCAACTGGGTCTGTGGAACAACACCTGAATCATTTATTTATAGGCATGGATATTAATTCAGCGACAAGAATAGCAGAAGATCTAGCAAAAAAATTTCCAGAAGATGTTTTGTTTTACAAACCTTTAAATGCAGGGATAGCCGAACATCACATGGCATTTCCAGGAACTATGACTCTAAGAGTTAATACTTTTATAGGTGTACTAACAGATATAGTCGAAAGCTTGATAAGAGGTGGTGTAAAAAAGATTCTTTTTATAAATGGCCATGGAGGAAATGTAGAACCCATGGCAACTTCAATGAGAAATATATCTTTACAAATGAAGGGAATTCATGAAGGAATTGATACTACTGAAGTAAGAACACATTATGATTATGAGGAACTTCTCAATAAAGATTCTGAAATTGATATTAGATACACAAGTTACTGGGAAATGCACGATGAAGATTTTATCAAAAATATCATTAAAGATGATATTTGGCCAGGTCATGCGGGCGAATATGAAACTTCAGTCGCTTTGTATATGTTTCCTGATTTAGTTGATAAAGAAGCTATAGAAAATGACCCATTAGGTACATCAACAGATGCTTCAAAAGAAAAGGGCGAACAAATTTACAAAGACATTATAAAACAATACTCTAATTTGATTTCTAATATGCTTTCATAAAAAATAACAGCTATTAAATAATAAAGAATTATAAAAACTATAATTCTTTTTGAATATCTGAAATTATTTTCATAAGTTCGAATGGAGTAATATTAATTAAATCTAAATCTTTTATTTGTTTAGAAACGTCAGACAGATTTTCTTCAAACAATAGTGGTTGGAATGAATTAGTGTTATATTTTGGATTTTCAAACTCTGATAATAAAACCTTTGCTTTCAGTAAAACTTCCATTGGAATCCCTGCAATTTCTGCAACATTTATTCCATAAGATTTTTCCGCAGATCCTTCGATTATTCTGTGTAAAAAATTTATAGAATTATTTTCTTCATGAACTGCTACTTGAAGATTAATAATATTTGAATATGTTTCAGGCAGTTTTGTTAATTCATGGAAGTGAGTAGCAAATAAAGTTCTAAATTTCTTCTCTTCTTTAGTGTTTATATATTCTAATATTGACCACGCTATAGACAAACCATCATATGTACTTGTTCCTCTTCCTATTTCATCTAGCACAGCAAACGACTTATTAGTAGATTGAGCTAAAATTCTAGATGTCTCCTCCATCTCTATAAGAAAGGTAGATTTACCTGTGTGAATATCGTCTGTAAGGCCTGTCCTCGTAAAAATCCTATCAACGATACCAATATCACATTTGCTAGCTGGTACAAAAGATCCTACCTGGCTAAGGATTACTATAATTGCCATAGTTCTTAAGTAAGTAGACTTACCTGACATATTTGGACCAGTAATAATAGCGGTATTTATTTTATTAGTAAAACTTAAATCGTTTGGAACAAACTTACCAAATCCTAAAGTTTTATCAATAACCGGGTGAAGCGCATCTCTTATATCGAATTTATTATCTTCAGATAAAACAGGTTTTATCCAGTTGTTATTATTTGCAATCAAATAAAAAGAATAAATAGTATCTATAAGTGAAACATCATCACTCATGAATAAAATATCTTCCTTAAATTTTTTGATCTCATCACAAATTTGATTAAATATAGCATCTTCAAGATTAGAAATTTTCTCATCAGAATTTAGTATTTTCTCTTCAAGTATTTTTAACTCTTCAGTATAAAATCTTTCAGAATTAGCTAATGTTTGACGTCTAATAAAATAATCAGGAACTTGATCTAAGTTAGATTTAGTTACTTCAAAATAGTATCCAAAAACTCTATTGAAACTTATTTTCAATTTATTGATTCCAGTTTTCTCCTTCTCAGAAGACTCTAATGAAAGTAAAGCTGAGTTAGATTCAAATTTTATAGAAATTAACTCATCAAGTTCTTTATTAAATCCATTTCGAACTGGTAATTTAGATTGGTTTTCAAATAATACTTCAGTATCAATAGCTTGATTTAAGAATTTTGATAATTGATTTATTTTTTTGGAATTAACATTAAAATTAAATGGAGAATCTGAAAATATTTTCTTGAGAGTATCTAATTGTGAAATGCTTTCATATAAAGAAAACAAATCTCTATAATTACAAGTTTTATTTTCAATTCTGTAAGTAAGTCTTTCTAAATCACTTATTTTTTTTAGTATTTCAGTTAGTTCATATAAATTAGTTTTATTTTCAAAAATCCATTCAAGTTTTTTATGACGTTCATCAATAACTTTTATCTTCTGAGTAGGTGTAATCAACCAGTTTCTTAAAAGTCTTGCCCCCATTGGAGTAGATGTTAAATTCATAAAGCTAAATAAAGTATTATCATCATTTCCCGAAATAGATTTTGTAATTTCTAGATCTCTTAGAGTTACATAATCTAATATAAGATCATCAGATCTATTAACATTGTTAATTTTTTGAATATTTTTTGCGAAAGTTTTTTGATTTGATCCAACAAAATCTAAAATCATTCCCAAACTAATTATTAGTGATTTTTTATTTTCTAAGTTTATTTGCGAAAGATCATCAATTTCAAAATGTGTCTGTATAATACTTTTTCCAAGAGAAGAATTTTTTACAATTCCATCATATTCTCTTACAAGAAAAGAATCAAAATATTCATCAAAAAGTTCTGAATTATCTTTCGAGTAAATAATTTCTCTTGGATTCAATCGTTCTATTTCATTTAAAAAATTCTCTTGATTGGTGACATATGTTTCAAATTTTCCTGTAGAAATATCTAAAGCACATATATCAATTCTTTCTTTGTCTTTATATATGCTCATTAAAAAGTTGTTATCATTCGAATTTAATAAATCAGGATCTGTAACAGTTCCAGGAGTAATCACCCTAGTCACTGCCCTATCTACAATCCCTTTTGATTCTTTTGGATCTGAGGTCTGTTCTGCAATAGCAATCTTCATGCCAGAATTAATTAATTTCATCAGGTTATTTTCTAATGAATGATAAGGAATACCTGCGAGAGGGACTTTATTTTCTGCTCCAACATCACGGGCAGTTAGGGCTATGTTTAAGATAGATGATAATTTCTTTGCGTCTTCATCGAATGTTTCATAGAAATCACCCATTCGATATAACAATAAACAATCTTTATAGTTATTTTTTATTTCTAAATATTGTCTCCTGCCTGGAGACATTTTTTCTTCAGTATTCTTTTTTGTACTCATTTAAAGTTAGTAATTTATGGTTACAGTATCACTAGCTATCCACCTAAGTCTACTTATAGTTACATCTTTAGGTAGATCTACTATCATATATCCAATAACTTCTGTTCCTTCAAGTAATGTTATATCTCCCCACAATGGAATAAAATCATTAACTTTATAATTATTTTGAATTTTACCTATCTCATATGCTCTAGTAATTGAATTTGTTGGAAAATAAGTTTTTCCATCTGAACCCAATAATTCTGCTGCTTCAGAATCAATATTAAGAGTAATTGTATTAGCAGTCTCGTTTATAATTTGTAATTTTAAATATCCTAAATAACTATCTTTATCATTAGAATCAATTTCCCAATTTGTTAATTCACCAGTAAATGCATCAGGGCCATCATAATTGATTTTCGAATCATATTTTGGTTCTCCACTCTTAATCCATATAACCTTTCCAGACTTATACAGGGGATCCAATTCTTCTGTATTTAGAAGCAACCATGGAATAGAAATAACTGCAAATATAACAGAAAAAATTGTAAAACCTATCAAAAATTTAGGTTTATTTAATTTTGGAAACTTGGTTACCCTTCTAGTTAAGATTTTATTTTCTAAATCAATTTCTATATATTCTTCCCCTGGATTAGTAAATCCTTCAATTTGAAAGTTTAGATAAATTCTAGAAATATCATTGCTTGTTTGAATTTTAGTAATCTTATAATTTTTTTCTTTTTTTTCAAAATCTGGTCCATACTCATATTTATTGGAAAGAATATATTCTAAAGAGATATCTATTATTTCTTTAGAATCTTGGTATTTACCATAATCTAAGTTTTTTAAATCTTTCATAACTTAACTTTTGAGATCCCTACAAACCTCGTCAATACTTTCTACAATATAATCAATTTCATCAAATGTATTTGAGTTACTAAAGGATAATCTTACTGATCCTAGTGCTAGTTTTTCTTCCACGCCTTTAGCAAGTAATACATGACTTGGTTCTATACTGGCTGTGCTGCAAGCAGAACCACTACTAGCCATTATACCCTTAAAATCTAAGGCAATGAGTATTGGTTCACCTTGTATATTTGGAATTGAGAAATTCACTATATTACCCAATCCATTTTTGGGGCTATGTAGAACAAAATCAGGTATTTTATTTCTAAGTAAACTTATGAACCTATTTGATAAATCATTGGTGTGATTATAAAAATTTTCTCTATTTGATTCAGCAATCTCAATTGCTTTTCCTAAGCCAACGATACTCGGAACATTTTCAGTCCCAGATCTATTCTGTCTTTCTTGTCCTCCTCCATCTAATAGAGGTTCTAAGATTACATTTTCATTAACGTATAAAGCTCCAATTCCTTTGGGAGAATTAAACTTATGACCAGAAATTGATAATAAATCAACGCCTAAGTCTCGGACATTAACTGCTATTTTACCTATAGCTTGTACTGCATCTGTATGAAAAAATATTTTTTTATTTATTTGTTTTTCTTTTTCTCTTATAATTTCGACTAGTTTCTTAATATTTTGAATAGAGCCTATCTCATTATTTGCAAACATAATTGATACAAACTTTGTTTTATTAGTGATCATATTTACGAAGTCATCATATTTTATAATTCCTTCTTCGTCTACTGGGCAATATTTAACTTCATAACCAATACTTCTTAATTGTTCAGCAGGATGAATTATTGCATGATGTTCAATTGTAGATATAATAATTTCATTTTGATCGTCAATAATTTTTGGTAAACAAATCCCCTTCATAGCTAGATTGTTTGACTCAGTTCCTCCACTTGTGAAAATTATTTCTGAAGGGTTTGAATTAATTACCTTTGCTACTTTATCTCTAGAAAATTCAATAGCTGCCCTTGAATCTTGGCTGAGCATATACAAACTTGAGGGATTTCCAAAAGATTCTGTAAAAAAAGGCAACATTTCATCTAAAACTTCCTTAGTAACTGGAGTTGTAGCAGCATTGTCACAATAAACTTGATCTAATTCAAAGGTCATACATTTATTATAAATTAGATTAGATAAATAAGGCTGAATTAAATAAATTTATGTACACTAGTTAAGATAAAAAATACGTGAAAGAGAATTATTTTTGATAAGAGTTGAACACTTTTATAAAAACTATGGGCCATATCCTGCAGTTATTGATGTATCTTTTGAAGTACTAAAAGGTGAGATAGTAGGATTTCTAGGACCTAATGGGGCTGGTAAAACTACTACTATGAGAAGCATAACAGGTTACTTACCTCCAACTTCAGGAAATATAACTGTTAGTGGTTATGACACTGTAAAATATTCTCTTGATGCTAGAAGGCATATTGGCTATCTACCGGAAACAGTACCTCTTTATTTAGATATGACTGTTACTGATTACCTTAGCTTTATGGGTAAAATCAGAGGCATGAACCAAAAATGGATAAATGAAAGAATTGATAAAGTAATCGATCATGTAAGATTAGGAGACTACAGAAATACTCATGTAGGTAAGCTTTCAAAAGGTTACAGACAAAGGACAGGAATAGCACAAGCTATATTGCATGAACCAGATGTATTAATTATGGATGAGCCGACCATTGGAATAGATCCTATTCAGGTAGTTGAAACAAGGGAACTTATAAGTGAACTTGGAGAATCTCATACCCTATTAATTTCATCGCATATTCTACCTGAAGTATCTGCTATTTGCCCAAGAGTTTTAGTAATATCTGATGGGAGAATAGTTGCAGATGATAAACCTGCAAATTTGTCTAACAGATTATCAGGTACCGAGAGAATTGAAGCAGGTATATCAGGGACAAAAATTGACTCAATTATTTCAAACTTAAGAAAAATAGACTCTGTTATTGATGTCAGGTCTGATTCAAGAGCAGAGCAGATTGATCAAGGTAAAAAAGAAAATTTTATTCCAATTGTAGTTGATGCAAAAACAAATGAAAATGCTACAGAAAAAATTGCAAAATCAATCGTTGATAGTGGATGGGGACTAAGAAACCTCACTCCTTTACCAATGACTTTAGAAGAAATATTTTTACAACTTACACAAGAGAATTAGAAAATGAAAAATATTTACATAATACTTATGAAAGAAATAAAAACATATTTTGCCTCACCTATGGCATATATAGTTTCTGCAGCTTATTTAGCAATAACAGGATTTTTTTTCGTAGCATCAGTTTCTGATGCATTTTCCGAAGCAACAATCAGAGGCTACTTGGCTGGAGCAACATTCTTTATGATATTTATGTCTCCCGCTATCACAATGAGACTAATTGCAGAAGAACAAAAATTAGGAACTTTGGAACTTCTTCTTACTTCTCCAGTAAAGGAAGTTGAAGTAGTTTTAGGTAAATTTTTTGCTTCGCTAGCTACAGTAATTGTGATGATTATTTTTTCACTATATTTTGTTGTCCTTTTGTATATATTTGGAGACCCAGATTCAGGTCCTCTGCTTAATGGTATATTTGGCTTACTTCTATATTCATCAGCTACGCTTGCAATTGGACTTTTCGCATCGTCTTTATCACCAAATCAAATAGTTGGGCTTATAGTTGGATCTGGTATATTAACAAGTTTGACTATAATCGACTTTATATCAAATAGAGTTACTGGTATTGGAAGTGAGATATTAAGCTTTTTACAATTAGGAGCTTCTTTTTCAGTATTTGACCTAGGCTCTTTAGGGGTTGCTGAAAGTGGACATTTTGCTGATTTCTCTAGAGGTATATTTTCTCTTGTTGATGTTATTTTTTACATATCTGTAACGATAGTATTTTTACTGCTTACTATTGTAATTTTAGAATCTAGGAGATGGCGATAAAATGAGTAGTGATAATAAAAGACCATCTATGGAGTCTACAAAATTTAATTTCAAAAAACTTTTTGATGAAATCAGAGAAAACATAACATCAATCAGACAAGGAATGGTCCTAGCCTCAATATCGTCGATTTTATTAGGATTTATAGTTTGGATCTTTTTTAGAGATATTTCTGTAATCGGTCTTTACATGATGTTAGCTGGTTTATTGCTAACTTTTATAATTGGATTTATTTCTTGGAAAAATATAATATTTTTTATTTTTGGCAGAAGAGGTAGATATGGAATAAATACATCTATTATTTTCTTAGCTTCTTTGAGCTTAATTATTATCTTAAATTCGATGTTATTTTGGCTATCAGGTAGGCCAGATTCACCTGAATGGATGAGAATTGATACAACTGCTACAAAACAATTCATACTTGAAGATCAAGCTATAAAAGTAATTGGAAATTTAAATGAAGATGTAAAAATCACAGTATTTATGGCAACAAATACACCTGAAAAAAATGCTGAATGGAGAGCTACAGAAGATCTTTTACTTGAGTTTAAGCGAAGATCAAAAAAAGTTAGCTTAGATTATGAAAAGATTGATCCTGAGCTTGATCCGAATGCAGCTTCAAATTATGGTGTAAACACTTTCCCTTCAATAGTAGTCGAAGCTATGGATTCTAGGAGATCTCAAATAATACCAGGAAGAAATACAGAAATTTCAGATACTGTCTTTACAGAACAAGATATCATCACAGGTTTATTAATCGTAAATCAAATTAAACAAAAAGAAGTTATATTTCTAACCGGTCATGGCGAAAGAGACATAACTGACTTTGACCCAAATTCTTCTGGAATGGGATTGATCTATACTGATCTTCTAGCACAAAACTATAAAGTTCTTTCATCTACATCTCAAGAGTTAGCAATACTCCTTTCGGAAAATAATATTCCTGCAGTAGTTGTTATTGCTGGAGCGGAATCAAATTTTACACTTCAAGATTCTGCAATAATTTCTGAATACTTATGGCAAGGTGGAACATTATTAATGATGATAGAGCCTGAAGCAACTCCCGATGGTGTCAAAACATTTTTATATAAATATGGAGTAGCTGTAGGAGAAGGGACTGTATTTGATATGGCTAGTTTTGTTGCCCCTAAGCCAAACTATTTACAAATCAAAAAGACAAATGGTCAACTACCAATTCATGAAATAACTACTGATTTTGATGTTTTATACCTGCCTGGTTCATCTTTCTTAGCTTCTACGATAAGTCCTGATACAGTTCCTGTTTCAGAAAATGGGGAACCATATTTAAAACATATTCCATTAGCTTTTACAACTCTAGAAAGTTGGGCACAAAAGGTTTCAGATGTAGAAGATCTTAGATACGATGTCGAAACAGATATTTTGGGACCCTTCCCAACTATATTAGCAATTGAGTCTATATCTGAATTAGGTAAGACACCTATAGAAAAAGAAGATGGAACTATTGCTCAAACATCAATTGTTGTTGTTGGAGATACAGACTTTGCATCAAATAAGTATTCAGGCTCAGCAAAAAATAGTGACTTGTTCATAAATAGTATAAATTGGCTTGCTAAAGATTTTGAATTAATTTCTATTAGACCAAAAACTCAAGCTTATAGAGAATTAGTATTAACTAAAAGTGAAAGAGACTTCATAAGATGGAGTGGATGGTTGTTGATGCCAACTCTTGTTACAATAGGTGGATTCATTAGTTGGTGGCGAAGAAGATAAAATGAATCTAAGAATTACATTAATCTTAATAATTCTTCTTTCGTGGTTTTCAATACTTGGAGTACTAATTTTCCAATCAGATATAGGGGAAGAAAAAGAAGAAAATGAAATCACATACTTCTACAGGATTTCATCAGGAGATATTACGAATATATCAATAACAAATAACTCCCAAAATTTTAGTTGGCATTTAGAGGATAATGTATGGTATTTTGACAACATGAATGGTATACCTACTGATGCCTATAGATGGGGAGGAATAATTGATCTTTTACAGGGTCCACAGTTATATAGAACTATATCTGAAAATATTGATGATAAAGCAAAATATGGATTAGATGATCCTCAAACTGAAATCTCTATTTTTCTTGATAGTGGTGATAAAAGAACTTTATTTATTGGAAATGAGACTCCTGACTTAACAAATAACTATGCATATCTTGAAGGAGACGAAAGGCTAGTTATGGTTGATGCAACATGGAAAGCTGTATTAACAAGACTTGTTGAAGATCCCCCTTATCCTAAGTGGATGAAAAAAATAAATACGGAAGAAGTAGTTGAAGTTGTTTTGATAAATGATGGAGAGATTACTAAAGCATACAGCAAAAAAAATAATGATTGGTATGCATGTTATATTCCTTTATCCAGTTCTCCTTGCACAGGAGATGAAAAAGTTGACTCAAATCCTATTTCAAATTTTTTAGTTGACTTCTCAAATTTACAAATATTAAATTCCGTTCAGTTAAATCTATTATTCACTGAAGACTACACAAAATATGGATTGGGACTTGATGCACCTTATATTGATATAAAAACCGTTTCGAGAGACCAATTTGGGGTCAATACTCTGTACAATACCTCTATTAGTATTGGAGACTTGAATGAAGATGAAACGGGATACTATGCAGTTGCTGCAGAAACAAAAGACGTGATTCTAGTCGAAAAAAAATGGGCAGATAAAATACTGTCTTTCTTTAAGTAGATATTTTTCTGTATAATTCAGGTAATCTTGCAGGAAGCATTGAGATATCAGAAAGAACTTCATAAGGTAAATCATCCATCATAGTTTTAAGATAGTCATGTCCTGATTTATCTACTGTCAAACAAAAAGGAGTTATTCCTTTCTGTCTAGCTTCAATTAATGCTTGTCGAGTGTCATATACAGCATATTCTTTTTCTACACCTTCTCTAGAATATCCTCTATCTTGAGGTCTTCCATCAGTGACCAAAAATAGTATTCTTGATCTTGCCTCATGATCTTCAAGTTTTGTTATGGTATGTCTTATAGCAGGCCCCATTCTTGTTGCATGCAAAGGAGCAATTCTGTCTATCCTTCCAGAAATAGAATCGTTGAACTTTTCATCAAGATCTTTAATCGTATAGAATTCAACATTTTCTCTTCCATATCCAGAAAATCCATAAATACCATAATCATCCCCTAGCATTTCTAGAGAGTTAACCATTAATACAATACCTTCTTTTTCAACATCAACAATTCTTTTATATGATCTCCTAAGCCCTTCTGCTCTTCTTGATCTTAGCCAAACCATATACTCTACTGGATCATCAGGGGCACCCCAGTCATCAGAACTAGACTTAGTACTATCATCAATCGCTTCTGCTGTAGATGCACTCATATCAATTAATAATGCAACAGCAACAGATCGCTCAGTTTTATTTCTTCTCCAATAAATTTTTTCATCAGGAGTTACTCCTGATCTCAAGTCTATTAATGCCTCAATTCCTGCATCTAAATCAGCCTCTTCTCCATCTTCAAGTCTTTTTTGTTTTCGATATTGTTCTGGAACAAATAGCTCAAACTGTTTTTTGATTTGGTGCACAAGATTAGAATTATTAGTAAGAGTTTCTCTATAAAAATTAGCTTCTCCATCGGGAAGTTTTTTTTCATGAAGCAGGCACCAGTTTGGTTTATATTCTACATCTCTAAAGTCCCATTCATCATAAGTAAATGTATCAGGTTCTTTTGCTTCTAATGGGCCTCCCTCTTCATCTACATGCGTAGGTTCTCCACCGGTAAATGAATTATTATCTACATCTCTATTTTTTAATTCCTTCATTAAGTTTTCAAGCAACTCTTGATTTGGAGTTTCAGTCATTTCTTGATTTTCATCTGATTCTTTGGTTTCTAAATCGGGTGAATTCTGGATCAATTCTTCAATCTGTTCTTGGGTTAATCCTTCCATTTCTTCACCCTCACCTTGCATTTCATCCCCACTTACTGTAAGCATTTCTGTAAGAAGCTGACCCAATTCTGGCTTAAAGTCTCCTTGGTATTCAACAGGTTCTGGAGATTGATATTCACCTTCTTCAGGAGGATTTATTGAGTTTTCTTCTGATTCTTCTCCTTCACCTGGTTCTCCTTCACCACCAGAAAAGTATGAGATCATATCATTTACAATTTCTTCATCTTCAAATTTATCTTCAGAATCATCTAACTCTTCATCTTTAATCTCATCAGCTTCTTCCTGAGCTTCGTCAGATTCTATAACATCATTTTCAATATCTCTAATCAAAGAAAAAAGTCTGAAAGAGACAGCCATTGAATCTTCAACCGTTTTAATTTTGTCATTGGAAATTTTTGAAAGAGTCATTAAATATCTAACAATTTCTTCAAACTTTGACTTTGTTCCTTTAGGAACATGCCTGTCATCATCTCCTAAAGTAAATCTCAATACCTTTTCAACAAATAATTCTCTTCTTTTCTTGTCGCCATCTTCATCCTTATTTTTTCTATTTTCAAGTTCTTCTAATTGAACTTTCCTATAAAATTTTCTAAGGCCAGGATATTTTTTTAGAATCAATTGATCAACTCTGTATTCTTCTACTATGCTAAAAATATCATCTGCTAAAGTGGGATCATGCTTGAAAGGATATGAACCCCTAAGTACTTTCGCTATTCTTGTGGCATGATCCTCATCTGAATCATTGATTTGTGTAAGTAGTGCATTAAATATTGCTTTTGATTTTGGATTAACTGGCTCTATATTATGATCATATTTATAACTTCCATATTCAGTTAAAGCCTGCTGGTGTGAGGCTAAAACTTTATAAAAATTAAAATTTTCTTCTTTTTTGTTATACCTTTTTATTACATCAGGTAAATAAATAGTTTTTCCATCTGAAGTAGCTAAATCTGATTCACCCCATCCAATATTTTTTTCAGTTATATTCTTAGATCCAGAAACTAAGACATCTTCACCAGATAAAGCTGTACAATAAAGTTTCATTAGATCTTTAATCCTAGACAACTCTACACTTGATGAAATCTTATCAATCAAATCTTTTGATTCTTTAGACTGTAACTTAAAAAATTGAGAAGCAGGTGATGTATTAGTATCCTGATCAATTCCAAGTCTTATACCTTGTGATTTCCATTGATCTAATTGATCAATATCTAGTGTATCTAGCAATCTTGGTATATTTTTCAAGAAATCTAAAGTAGCAACTGGCACATTATTAACTACCTGCTGAGTCATTTGAAGTATCTGATCATTATCGTTTTTGTTCGTTAAGGACAATGTCCTAATTATTAGCTGAAGAAATTCAGATATCTTAAACCCTGAAAGTCCATGAAGTCTCCTGGTCATATCAAATGTTATTTTAGTATGAGCATTTGGGAGCTTAGTTATTTGATCTTTTATAATTTCATAAGTTGGTTTTATATCTCTCCATTCATTTTCTGTAATAAGAACTGACAAATGGATCAACTCATCAATTTCTTGAAAATTCATAGAATAAATCTTTAAAGAAGTTTCTAAAATTTCATTAGATAAGTCATATGATCTATTTGATAAAACTTCTATAAAATCTGAGAGTTTACAAAATTGATCAAAAGTTAGAGTTTCTAATATGATTGGAGTATACTCAAATAATTTACAAGTTAGATTTGTAGATTTCCATGTTCCTTTATGGAGTTTTGTTACTCTTGAAACCCATTCTTCTATATATCTAGGTCTTAGTCTAACCATTGTTTGAGAGCTAGCATTTAAAAATGATTCGGCTATTTTATTTGAATCTTTAGATAATGCGTATCCTGATTTACACCAACCTAAAAATTGACCTGAAGGTAAATACTGTTGAACCTTAACTGAAGAAGAAAAATATGACAATGAAGGTTCCCACGACCTTGAAGATAATTGTGCTATATCTAATCCTATATTCTCCCATTGAGATAAGATTTCTTCTGGTAACTTTGTTTCAAGGATTTCTCTGGATTCTAAATATTTCTTGGAAACATCTTCAGGATATGCCTTCAACAATCTCTTTATTTTCTCAGGTGGGTATTTTGAAATATTATCCATTATTAACCTTCTTATTAATTAGATCAGAGATTTGAATTATCATTCTTGCCGAAGCTCCCCAAATAAGTTTATCTTCGAAAGCAAATGCCCTCGAATCTATTCTCTTTTCATCTCTTGTAAAAGAAACATATCTTTTATTAGATTCTTCAATAAGTTCAAAAAGTGGAATTTTGACAATTTCTTCAACTTCTTCTTCATTTTTCTTTAGTGAAGGATTGTTAGATATTTCACCAACAAAAGGTTGTATAGCCCATCCTGTTCCAAGGGTCACTACAGGTTCTAATTCTCCCCAAAGTACAAAATCATTTGTATCTGCGCCTATTTCTTCATTGGTTTCTCTGGTAGCAGTATGACTTAAGTTCAAATCTGATTTTTCCATTTTTCCTCCAGGAAATGCCCACTCAAGTGCATGCTTTCCTTCATCCGCTCTTTTGATCATATAGATGGGATAATCAGGATTATCTTTTTCTATTAAGATGCTCACAGCAGCAACCATTAATTCGCTTTCTTCAAAAATATTTTTTTCAGAAGTTCTTCCGTCAATTATTTTTTTTAAGGATTTATATTTTTCTTGATTCAAATCTTACTCAAAAATTGAAGAAACTATTTGATCTACAGTTTCTTGAATTTGCACCTCATCAGTAATTCCCCATGTCAATGCCACTTGGCAAGCTCGTTTAGGAGAAATACCCTGTTTTATCAGTCGAGCAGCATAAATTAGCAATCTAGTACTTGCTCCTTCTTCAAGACCATGCTCTCGTAAATTTCTTATTTTCTGGCCCAAAACAGCTAGTTGATTTGATATTCCTTCATCAACTCCTGATTCATGAGCAATAATTTTTGTTTCTCTTTCAACATCTGGGAAATCAAATTCTATTGCAACAAATCTTTGTCTTGTAGAATGCTTTAAGTCCTTTACAGCATTTTGATATCCTGGGTTATAAGAAACTACTAATAAAAATCCATCGTCTGCTTGAATAACTTGACCAAGTTTGTCTATACTCAAAGTTCTTCTATGGTCAGTCAATGGATGAATAATAACGGTTGTATCTTTTCTAGCCTCAACAACTTCATCTAAATAGCAAATCCCTCCAGACTTAACAGCTCTTGTTAAAGGTCCATCAATCCATTTGGTTCCTTTTGCATCAAGTAGATATCTTCCAACTAGATCACTAGCAGTAAGATCTTCATGACATGCTACTGTAACTAGTGGGATATCCTTAACTTTATTTTCATTACTATTGATTTTCCAAGACATATATTCAACAAACCGTGTTTTTCCGGTACCTGTTGGGCCTTTTAGAAGGATTGGTACTCGTTCATTGTATGCTGCTTGAAAAACATCAATTTCGTCCGATGTAGGCATGAAGAATGGCTCTTCCTCAACAATATATTCTTCTGCATTAACTTCTTTGTAACTTTGAGTTGCCATTATTTTCTCCAATGTTGTACGTTTTTGTAACTATTAAATAAAAAGCTTAAACCAATATAAACTCTTTCTTCTTTTCATTCAATTCCTATGATAGAAAAAAAGAGTAATAATATTTTTAAATACCAATTCTTATGGAATTAAAAAACATTCCAAGTATGACAGAGTTACTAAAGTCTAATGAGTTTTCAACCTTAGATATAAATTTAGACATACTAAAAAAAATTATAAATATTGAACTAAAATCTTATAGAGAAAAAATCCAAAAAAATTCTGATTTAAAGGTTTCAATTACTGAACTCAAGAATCAAATATTGATGGCTTGTGAAAGTATATTAAATGCTGAAGGGAAAATAGTTATCAATGGCACAGGAGTTGTATTACATACAAATTTAGGAAGATCTCCAATCCCAAAAGATATTTCTAAAAATGTTTTCGATTTAATTTCAAATTACTCTGATTTAGAAATAAACATTAACCAAAAAAAAAGAAACTCAAGAATTTCTAAAACTTCTGAATTATTGAAACTTCTAACTGGATGCGAATCATCTGGTGTGTTTAATAACGGCGCAATGGCCCTTGTTGTTTGCTTGAGTGCGCTAGGCAAAAATAAAGAAATATTAGTTTCTAGGTCAGAATCAATCGAAATAGGAGGAGGGTTTAGGATTCCAGAAATAATAAAAATGTCTGGACAAAAAATTATTGATATAGGCACTACCAATAAAACGTACCTAAGAGACTATGAAAATAATATTACAGAAAAAACAATAGCTATCCTGAAAGTTCATAAATCTAATTACAAAATCGATGGATTTACCAGTGAAGTTGGAATAAATGAATTAAGTAATTTAGGAAAAAAGTTTAATATACCAGTTATTCATGATATTGGGTCAGGTAATTTCATGAATTCAGTTGATTTTGATTTACCATATGAGCCTAAAATTTCTGAAAGCGTTGATGAAGGAGCAGACATAACTTTATTTTCAGGAGACAAACTTTTAGGAGGTCCACAATGTGGAATTATAGTGGGTAAAAAAAATTACATCGAAAAGATAAATAAAAGCCCACTTGCTAGAGCATCTAGGGTAGATAAATTAAATTTATATATATTGAATTCAATTTTAATAAAATACTTATCTAATGATCCAAAAAATAAATTATCCTCATGGGAACTGATAAATCTGAAACAAAAAGATTTAGAAAAAAGAGGCAAAAATATATTACAAAAATTACCAAGTAATTTTTTCTCTCTAGAAAAAACTTCTTCTACAGTTGGAGGAGGAACATTTCCTGAAGCAAATTTAGATAGCATTGCAGTAGTTATGCATCAAGAAAAATTAATTATGAAATTAGAAACTTTCTTGCTGAATTTGAAAACTCCAATTTTGGGTAAAATTGAAAATGGAATGCTAATGTTAGATTTAAGGACAATTTTTCCTGAGTATGATAGTTATTTAATAGAAAATCTTAATAATTTTTTTAATAATGACTCTTTTTGAACATAGTGCTAGAAAAGAACTTCTATCAAACTCTCCTTTATCTTCTAGAATAAGACCAAATTCTTTGGATGAATTTATAGGACAAGAGCATATTTTAGGTAAAGGTAAAATCTTAAGAAATTTAATTGAAAACAAGACTATTCCATCAATGATTTTTTGGGGTCCTCCCGGGACAGGAAAAACTACTCTAGCTAAAATAATTTCTAATGTTACAAATTTGAACTTCAAATCTCTATCGGCTGTTTCTTCTGGATTAGCTGATATAAGAAGATTAACTGATGAGATAATTCATGAGAGAACAACAAATTCTAGTAAAACAATTCTATTTTTAGATGAGATTCATAGGTTTTCAAAGAATCAACAAGATTCATTATTACCTCTTATTGAAGAAGGAATAATTATACTCATTGGAGCTACAACTGAACATCCGGGGTTTTCAATAATCAACCCATTAATTTCTCGAGTCAAAATATTTAAGTTTGAACCTCACAACTCAAAATCTATAGAAAAAATCATTAATAAAATAGAAAATTTTGATGATTTTTTTTCTAAAAAAAATATTAAATTTGATAAAGAAGTGATCAAATTAATTCTTAGTGGGTGTGGAGGAGATGCGAGAAAAGCTATCGATACTTATGAATTAGCAGTAATGTCCACAAAAGAATCAAAAAATAAAATAACTATCACTAAGGATGTAATTAAAGAGCTCCTAGAAAATAACTCTATATATGATAAACAAAGTGATAACCATTACAACAACATATCAGCATTTATAAAATCTATAAGAGGTTCAGATCCTGATGCCGCAATATATTATTTAGCTAGGATGTTAAAAAATGGCGAGGATCCATTATTCATTGCAAGAAGATTAATTATCAGTGCATCTGAAGATATCGGTTTAGCAAATCCAAATGCAATGATTATTGCAAATACTACTTTCGAATCAGTAAATAAAATAGGAATGCCTGAGGGGAGGATTCCTCTTGCAAACGCTACGATTTATTTATCCTTATCTGAAAAAAGCAACTCTTCATATATGGCAATAAATAATGCATATGAGGAAGTTGAAAAAAATCCAAATACAGATGTTCCAAATCATTTAATGAATGCAGAAACATCCGTTGACAAGAATTTTGGTGTTGGAAAAGGATATGAATATGATCATAATTCTAAAGATGCTTTTATAAAAAAAGACAACTTCCCTAAAAATGTTCATAACAGAAAATATTATTCTCCAAATAACAGAGGAATTGAAAAAACTCTGAAGGAAAGATTTGAGAATCTATGGTCTAATTAAAGCTTAAATTGAATTCATCACTTTCGACATTGATTGAATTGTATTATCAATATCTTTTGAATCAATTCCATAATGAGCAACCATTCTAAGATCTGTGTAAGATCCATTAATCAAAATCCCTAATTCTTTTAACTTTTCAGCAACTTCAAAGCCAGTATTTTCAGGCACCTTAAATCTTACTAGATTTGTATGAATATTATCGGGATTAATATCTATTTTATTTATTTCCGCTAAACCTATGGCTAATTTTTTTGCATTTTCATGATCTTCACTTAATCTATCAATCATTGTATCCAAAGCAACTATTCCACATGATGCTAAAACACCAACCTGTCTCATTGCAGACCCTAATAATTTTCTTATTCTTCTTGCTTCAGCTATTTGGTCTTTTTCTCCAACGATCACACTTCCTACTGGACAAGAAAGACCTTTTGACAAACAAAATGTAACTGAATCAACATGTTCAGTTAATGACTTAACTGAAGTGTTTAGAGCAACTGATGCATTGAATATTCTTGCACCATCAAGATGAACTCTCAATCCAGCTTTTTTTGCAGCTAATGCCATCTTGTCAGAGGAATTCTTATCAATGACTTTACCACTAAGTCCACCGTGGGTATTTTCAAAGGCAAAAAGTTTAGTACTAGGTTTATGATAGTCATCAGGCTTCACAGCATCTAAAATTATTTGTTCATCAATTGTTCCATCTAGATTCGTTTTTAAAGGATACATAACTACTCCACCCAAAACTGAAACTCCACCAGCTTCAGATGAAAATATGTGACAAATATCACCAATTAATATTTCATCACCTCTTGTAGCTTGGGATAAAATAGACACTAAGTTACCTTGAGTCCCAGAGGAAACAAAAATAGCATCTTCTTTACCAAACATTTCTGCTGCTTTTTCCTCAAGAGCATTTACAGTTGGATCATCTCCGTATACGTCATCACCTACTTCAGCATTAGCCATTGCTTTTCTCATTTCGGGAGATGGCTTAGTTACTGTATCTGACCTCAAATCGATATGCAATTTATCCTCCTGTAAAATTTGTATAATAATATATATGAAAAATTATAACTCAATAAAAGAAAAAATTATCAAGTCTTGGCTATTCAAAGATAAAGTATTTTGGAGTTTATTTCCCGTAATTTTTATTTTTGATCAAATAACTAAGTACATTGTTTACAAAAACTTAAGTTTAGGAGAATCAATTCCCGAAAACTTTATAATCAGAATAACTTATGCAAGAAACACAGGAACAGCATTTAGTTTATTTAGTTCATATGGAGAAATACTTCTATATATATCAATTTTTGTAGCTGTATTTTTCACGTTTTATTTCATACTGATAGAGAAGCCAAAACTTACAATGAGAATTTTTATATCTCTAGTTGTTGCTGGTGCTCTAGGAAATATTATTGATAGGATAAGATTCGGATATGTTAACGATTTTATAGACGTAGGCTTTTGGCCAATCTTTAACATTGCAGACTCATCAATATCAATTGCATTGACTATTTATTTTGTCGATCTTATATTTTTTGACAGTAAGAAAAATGAAAATTAGGATTGAAGTAAAATTTCAGGACAGGTTGGATAAAATCTTATCATCTGAAACCGATCTATCTAGGACTAAAATATCTAAAAGTATTGATCAAAATAAATGTTTCGTAGATGGGAAAATCGTAAATAAAAAGTCAACAATTATAATGCCAAATACTATACTGGAAATTGAAGTTGAAGAGCAAGTAGAAAAAAAAGAATTAACTAAAATTGATTATGTATACATAGATGATGATTTTTTTGTTGTTGATAAACCAAAAAATCTAATTACTCACAAATCCGGAGAATCATCAAAGCTAAGTCTAAGTGAAAATATTTTAAAAGACTATCCAGAAATAAAAAATATTGGAGAAAAAGAAAGGCCTGGGATTGTTCATAGATTAGATAAAGATACTACAGGATTAATGATAATTGCTAGATCAAATATCGGATATGAAAAATTTAAAAAGATGATCAAAAACAGAGAAGTGTCAAGAAACTATACATCCTTAGTTTTTGGGAAACCAACTTTGAAAGAAGCAATTATTGATGCACCTATTTCTAGAGATCCGCAGAACCCAATTAAAAGAAAGGTTTTGGCGGGGGGAAAGGAATCAAAAACTTATTATAAAATTATTAATTCATTTTCAAAGTTTTCTCTTTTAGATGTAAAATTATACTCAGGAAGAACTCATCAAATTAGAGTACACTTAGAACATATAGGGCATCCTGTTGTTGGTGACAGGTTATATGGGAATAAAAAATCTGAATTAGGAAGACCTTTTTTACATAGTTCGAAACTTGAATTTATTCATCCTATTAGAGGAGAAAAATTATCTTTTATTTCTGATTTGCCCAATGACCTAAAAGATTATATGAAAGAAATTTAATGGTAAATAAAAACGTAAGAGTCCGATTTGCTCCTAGCCCTACTGGAAACCTACACATAGGCGGTGTAAGGACGGCTATTTTCAATTGGCTTTTTGCTAAAGCTAATAACGGTAAATTTATACTTAGAATAGAAGATACTGATCAAAGTAGATATGATGAAAATTCTGAAGATTCAATAATAAAAAGTTTAAATTGGTTAAGTCTTGATTGGGATGAAGGACCAATAAGACAATCAGAAAGAAAATCCATTTACATGGAAATAGCAAAAAAACTCGTAGACAGTGGATGGGCTTATTATGATGATACTTCTCCAGAAGAACTAGAAGAATTAAGAAAGCAACAAATTAGAGAGAAAAAACCTCCTAGATACGATAACAGAGGTCGATATAAAGAAATATCACATGAATATTATGAACAAAATAAGAGTATAAAGCCAATTGTAATAAGATTTAAAGTTCCAGATGGAGGAATAAAACCATTTATTGATGAGGTAAGAGGGAAAGTAGAATTCAATCTTAAGGAAATTGATGATTTTGTTATACTAAAGTCGGATGGAATGCCTACATACCACTTAGCTCACGTAATAGATGACCATGAAATGAAAATTTCTCATGTTATTAGAGGGGAAGAATGGATTTCTTCTACACCGAGACATGTACTTATTCATGATGCATTAGGATGGGATTATCCAAAATATGTTCATGTCTCTCTAATTTTAGGAAAAGATAAAGCGAAATTGTCAAAAAGACACGGAGCTGAATCAGCTTTGGACTATAAAGATAAAGGATATTTGCCTGAAGCAATACTAAATTTTTTAGCACTACTAGGCTGGTCTCCTGGTGATAATAGTGAAATCATGAACATCCAAGAAATTATAAATAAGTTTTCAATTGATAGAATTTTAGGGCATCCAGCAGTTTTTGATCCAGAGAAACTAGAATGGATGAATGGAGCTTATATAAGAAATCTTGGCGATGAAGAACTAAGTGAAAAAATTCTACTCGAAGTGAATAAATCTAAGAATGAGGGTGGATTATTATCTGAATCTGTATCAAAGCAATTATTAGAATCAAAGATACTAATATTAACACCTTTGATAAGAGAACGAATCAAAAAAATATCTGATTCATCTTACCTACTTGAATATTTTTTCTATGATGAATTGAATATAGAAAAAGATTCTCTTGTCCCAAAAAAAGTAGAAATAAATCAAATAATTAATGGACTAAGTAAATCAATCGAATTACTGCAAACAGTTGATGATTTCAATCCTGAATTTTTAGAGGAAAAGTTTAGAAATCTAGCTAAGGATTTAGAACTTAAGGCTGGACAGCTATTTTTTCCAATAAGAATTTCACTAACAGGAAGAAAAGAATCTCCACCTCTTTTTGACACAATGTGCGCTATTGGTAAAGAAAATTCAATAAATAGATTATATAGTGCTATAAATATTCTAAATAACTAGAACTTTTTTTGAAAATTCCTTTAGAATATATAAATCAATAGTTCAAATTAAGGAAATATGGTAGAAGTAAGAATAAAAGATGAGGAAAGTTTTGAGGCTTTACTAAGAAGGTTCTCAAAGAAAGTACAACAAGAGTCTATAGTATCTGAAGCTAGAAGAAGACAAAACTTCGAATCTCCTACATCTATTAGGAAGAAAAAGATTTCTAATAAAAAAAGAAAAAGTTATCGTACTACTTTAAAAAACCAGTAAAAAGCATAGAACTTAATTCTATTTTCATTATCATATATTTCATCACATCATAAATTTATAAGTAAAGATTTAGTCAGTTGAAAATAGGGATAGTAGTTTTTCCAGGCACATGGAGTGAATCAGATACATTTTATGCAACAAAAGATATTTTAGGATTTCAAACCGAATATATCTGGCATAAAGACCAAAAACTCAATAATTTAGACTTAGTAGTATTACCAGGTGGTTTTTCATATGGAGACTATCTTAGAACTGGGGCAATAGCTAGCTTTTCTCCTATTATGGAAGATGTAATAAAATTCGCAAATAATGGTGGGCCTGTTATCGGAATATGTAATGGATTCCAAATCTTATGCGAATCCAAATTATTACCCGGAATACTTATAAGAAATAAAAATTTATCTTTTATATGTGAATGGTCAAATCTTTTGGTAAATAATCAATCTAAATTTACAGATGAATATCAAAATAAGGAAGTGATTAAGATTCCTATTTCTCATGGGGAAGGTAATTATCAAGCAGATAGATATACTATAGATCAACTTGAGGATGAGAATAGAAT